>JAABUL010003953.1_pt1 | contig 20822 bp, 13 predicted proteins | sample 5559151 | NCBI WGS metagenome assembly JAABUL01 (sample SAMN10711876, study PRJNA513368) | rock metagenome | isolation source: Antarctica rocks | place: Antarctica: Victoria Land, Pudding Butte sud | reverse complement strand
CGCGCAGTAGATCGGTGATCGCGGTGACGGCGTGCGGCGCTTTGCGGTGGTGCTCATGCTGGCACCGGCTCGGCCTGCGCGAGGTAGTTGTAGAGGGTTTGGCGGGTGATGCCGAACTCCCGGGCGATCGCCGCCTTGGGCTCCCCGGCCGCGACCCGCTCCCGCAGCTGCGCTGCCCGCTGTCTGGAGAGTTTCGGGGTGCCACCCTTGTAGCGCCCGGCTGCCTTCGCCAAGGCGACGCCCTCGAGTTGGCGCTCGTGGATCAGGGCGCGTTCGAACTCCGCGACACTGCCCAGCATCGACAGCAGCAGGGTCTGCAGCGGGGAGTCCCCGCCGGTGAAGGCCAGGTTCTCTTTCACGAACTCGACGCGCACCCCGCGGGCGGTGAGGTCGGTGACCAGGGCGCGCAGGTCGGTGAGGTTGCGGCCGAGGCGGTCCAGGGAGTGGCACACCATGGTGTCGCCTGCCCGCACGTGGTTGAGCAGGGCGAGCAGCGCCGGTCGGTTGGTGTCCCGCCCGCTGCACCTGTCCGTGAACGTCTCATCCAGTGGCACCCCGTCGAGCTGCCGGTCGGTGCACTGACCCAGGCTGGACACCCGGACGTACCCCACTCGCTGGCCCGTGGTGGTCGTGTTGTCCATTTGCCGCTCCCTGCCGTCCTGGTCGCGCCTCAGTACCGTCTAATCCGCTCTTGAGGAAACGATAGACGACCGTCAAGACAGGATGAAAACTATCCTGATTGGACGCGGTACGTGTCCGGGTGCGGGTGTCCATCGTGGGTGTACCCCAACCCGACGGTCGCGCTGTCCCGTAAGACGCACCTGAGCGAGAATCTTCACCGGGCGGGTCTACTGCGAATGCGCAGGTCCAGGTCACACCGGGTCGACGGTGGGCGTGGGGTGTGCGGTGGGGGTTCCCCTTACGGGAACCGCCCCACCCCGCCGCGGTTAGGTCGAAGTTTTACGACGGCTCTTGTAGTGAGTAGTGAGTAACTAGTAACTTATCGGCGTGGTTACGCGGATAAGGATGGGGGCATCGCAGCGGCGGGAGCAGGTGCTGGCGGTGGCTGAGGAGGAGTTCGCGGCCACCGGGTTGCACGGCACCTCGGCCGAGACGATCGCCCGGCGGGCCGGGATCAGCCAGGCGTATGTGTTTCGGATCTTCGGCACCAAGAAGCAGTTGTTCGTGGAGGTGGTCGATGGGGCGTTCGAGCGGATGAGTGTGGCGATGTTGGCCGCGGCGGGGGGCTTGTCGGGGATCGAGGCGCTGGCGGCGATGGGCCAGGAGTACGACGCGATGCTCGCCGACCGCACCACCTTGCTGTTGCAGCTGCATGGGGTGGCCGCGAGCAACGACCCGGAGGTGCGGGACGCGGTGCGGGCCAGCTTCGGCCGGCTGTGGCACGCGGTGGCCGACACCGCCGGGCTCGACCCGGTCACCGTGAAGACGTTCCTGGCCTTCGGGATGCTGCTCAACACCAGCGCCGCCCTCGACCTGGCCGATCTCGACGCCGACTGGGCCCGCCAAGCCGGTACCCGGATTCAGGCTGGGTTGTTCGCCCACATCACTACCGCCACCAACCGATGAGTACCGCCCGCAGCCTCGACGGGGCCCCCGCCCCGACGAGGCGAAACCGGGGCGGGACGCGGGTGCTGGTCGGCACCGTGGTGTTCGTCGCCCTGGTCGTCGCGGTGATCGGCAGTCTGGGTGCCCCGCTGATCACCGCGGTCGCCGAGCAGTACCGGGTCTCATTGGCCGCAGCGCAGTGGACGTTGACCATCGCGCTGCTGACTGGTGCCGTCGCGACCCCTGTTCTGGGGCGCCTCGGCACCGGACCGAGGCGACGCACCGTCGTGCTCGTCACCCTCGTGGTCGTGGTCGTGGGCAGTGCGCTGACTGTCCTGCCGCTGCCCTTTGCTGGGCTGCTTGCCGGTCGGGCCGCCCAGGGTGCGGGGCTCGGGTTGACCGCGCTGATGATGGCCACTGCCCGCGACCACCTTGCCTCGGCGCGGTCGGCGAGCACGATCGCGCTTCTGTCGGTGGCCTCCACCGCCGGCATCGGCCTCGGTTACCCACTGGCCGGGCTGCTCACCGACCTGGCCGGTGTCCGCGCCGCGTACGGCCTCGGGCTGGTCATCACCCTCGCCGCCCTGGTCGCGGCGGCTGTGGTCCTGCCCGCCACCCCGGACCGGGCCCCGAGCCGGGTCGACCTGCGCGGAGCGGTGCTGCTCACCGTCGCCCTGCTCGTGCTGCTGATCGTCATCAGCCAGACCGACCTGTGGCGCCACCATCCGGTCATTGCTGCTGGTGGTCTCGCCGCGGCCGCGCTCCTGCTCGCCGGGTGGGCCCGGCTCGAGGCCCGCACCCCCGCCCCGCTCGTCGACGTCGGACTGCTGCGCCACCCCGCGGTCGCCGCCGCCAACCTCGTCATGCTCACCGGCGGGATCGGTATGTACCTGCTGCTGAGCCTGATCACCCGCTACGTGCAGACCCCCGCCAGCGCCGGGTACGGCTTCGGGCTGACCACCTTCCAGGCGGGTCTGGTCCTGGTGCCGTTCTCCGTGCTCGGTTTCGTCGCCGGCAAGCTCGTACCACCGCTGCGGCGGCGGCTCACCGCCCGCCAGCTGCTCACCGCGAGCACCGTTCTGGTGCTCGCCGCCTTCGTCCTGTTCGCCCTCACCCGGACCCACCTCGCGGCACCCGTGATCGCGATGAGCATCCTCGGAACCGGGGTCGGGGCGTTCTCCGCCGCCATGCCCGCGGTCATCCTCGCCGCCACCCCTCAGGCCGAGACCGCCAGCGCGATGGGCGTGAACCAAGTCGTGCGCAGCGTGGGGTTCTCCATCGGCAGCGCCCTCGGCGGGCTCATCCTCGCCGGCTACACCACCACCCAGGTCGCCCCCGACCGGGTCGGGTACACCGCCGCGGCCATCGTCGGAATCGCCACGACCCTGGCCACCCTCCTCATCCTCGCGCTCCCCGCCCGCAGCGACGAAACGACCGAGGATCGCTAACCACCCCGAGGTGAACGGATCGACCGCCGACGCCGCCCGGTCCGCGCTGCCCTCGCAAAGTAGTCCGGGGCCCTGTTCTGCACCGGCCCGTCACCGGGTTGGGATCGTCGAATGAACACTGGGCCGCGGCGCAGATGGGGCCTGGGGCCATCGCTTGACGGTGGCGGCGATGAGTAGGTGACCAAGATCTGGTGCGCCTGCGGCGCTGGGTGTTGCCGGGAAGCCGGTGGTCGGTTCTGGCGTGCAGGGTCACGCGATCTGGTCGAGCAGGATCCGCGCTGCCTGCTCCGCGCCGTCGGTGCTGATCGTCTCGGCTACCGCACTCGCGCGAGCCGTGGTCGCAGGCGTCAGCGCCACTGCGAGTGCGTCCCGGATCGACTCGCTCGTGGGAGTCGGGTTGTCGACGGTGGCGCCGATGCCGAGGTCGACGACCCGCGATGCCCAGTACGGCTGATCGGCGACCTGAGCGACGACCACCTGCGGGGTGCCAGCTCGGGCGGCGGTCGTCGTCGTCCCCGCACCACCGTGGTGGATGACGCAGGCGACCCGTGAGAACAGCGCCTGCTGGTTGCCTTCGCCGACGCCGAGGCAGTCCCCGTCGTCGGCGACCACGTCGAGGTCAGCCCAGCCGCGACCGACGATCACTCGGCGGCCAAGCACGCGGATCACGTCAATCGTGGCCCGGGCAGATTCCTGCCCGACGAGCATGCTGCCGAAGCCCATGAAGACCGGAGGATCGCCGGCCTCCAGGAACGCCTCGACCTCGGGGGACAGTGGGCGCTGGTCCGGCAGGACCCAGGCGCCGGTCCGCACGCCCGTGACGGGGAACAGCCGCGGCGGGCTCAGGACCGGGTCAGCGGCCACCCATGGTCGTTGCGTAAGAAGAAAAGCGCGAACATCATCGACCGGCGGCAGGCCGAGCGAGGCGCGGTGCGCGTTGATCGCCGGGCCTACCCGGCTCTGGTAGCCCTGGGGCTCCAACAGGCTCGGAGAGAACACGACGAACCGGTTCGGGATGCCGGCAACCTCGGCGGCGGTGCGCGCGACGAAGTGCAGCATGCCGGTAGCCAGCAGGACGTCGGCGTCCGCCGCGGCCCCGGCGAGCGTGTCGTAGGTCCCGTCGACGTGGTCGTTCACGAAGTCGTCGACGCTGGGAACTCGCTCCTGCGCGGAGGTCTCGGCCGTCGCCCAGGAGCGCCACGACCTCACGAACGGCACGAGCGGAACGCCTGCCCGCAGCAGCAGCGGCTGGAACACCTCGTCCGGCGGTGCGCACAGCCGCACATCGGCCCCCAGCAGACGTAGCTGCGCGGCCAGCGCAACCATCGGCTCGACGTCACCGCGCGTCCCGTACGTCGCCAACAACACCCGCATGTGACCACATCACTTTCATCGGTTCCGGATTGCGAAAGGAGATGATGGGTCCCCCAGGGGGGCTTGAAACAAGCCCCCCTGTCAGCCATAATCTGAACCAGGCGAAGTTCGATCCGGAATCAATTGGTGGCGCTCCGCGGCTCTCCGCACAGCCCCCTGGACACCGGGCCGAAGCCAGCAACCTCTGCACGTGGTGCCTCGCAAGCTGCCCTGCAGGTCGACCCCGTCCCGGTCGCCGATCGACTACTGGGGCGATTCGGACTTCGCTCCGACGCCGTTCAGCGGTTGGCGGCGGGCCTGGAGCCGTCTGTGGCTGATTCGCCATCCGGCCGGCGTGCGCGTGAGTGTGTCGATGTAGGTGACGCTGCCGCACTTACCGTCGCTGGTCACGCCCAGGCCCTTGGACCGGGCTGAGACGGTGTCGTCATCGACTGGCGTGACCACGATGTTGGTGACGTGGTGTGCAACTGGGTTGCGATCGCCGAGAGCGAGAGCGGCTGATCGGATCGCATCGATCCCATGCATCGGCGCTTGACCAAAGTCGCTGGTGTCGTAGACGGCGTCGGCGGTGAACAGTTCGTTGATCCGCTCGAGCTCGCCTTCATCGAAGAGATGGCCGTGCAGCGCGATGAGTTCGGAGATTGCAAGTCGGTCCTCACTCGTCAACGACATCTGCGCCTCCGGACGTGATCAATAGCCATGGCTCAGACTCTAGGTCGCGAGCCACCCGTTCCTGTCACCGCAAAGGGATGGTCTTGCGGGACGGTTGGCGAGCTGGCCTCAGGCTGGTCAGTCGGGGGGCTGGTACACCTGACGTCAGGGTATACTGACGGCGTGGAGTTGTGGGAGGCGCCGGTCGTGGCCAGTGCTCACCGGCATGGCTTCACCGATGAGGACATCCGGCATGCCCTGCGCAACTTCATTGCTGTCGCCGCTGATCCCCGGGACGACGACGTCACCTTGTTTCTCGGTCCCGACCGGGCCGTCAACCTGATCGAGGTCGGGGTGCTGGGCACCGATGAGGGCCCGCTGATCATCCATGCCATGGCGGCCAGGGCCGGCCGATTCCGCGCGTCGAAGGAGTGATGATGGCTCGAACCATCGTGGAGAAGGAGCGGATCGCCGCTGAGATCGCCGAGCGGCTCGCCCATCAGGAGGAACCGTCGTGGCGGGATGCTGAGCCGCTGCATCGGGTCGCGGAGGCCTTCCGCCGTTCGGTGAGCGCCGACGCGGAGTTGGCCGAGGCGGTGAAGGCGGCCCGAGCCGATGGCTACTCCTGGGCGGGCATCGCCGCCATGCTGGGTGTGTCGAAGCAGACCGCTCAGGTTCGCTACGGCGCCTGAGCCCGCGAAGGTGCGTTGGCGGCGTGGCGCGTTACGCTATTGGTATGGGTGAGTGCGCGCAGTGTGGTGGTCGGTTGCCGCGGGCGTTGCCGGGGGCGGGTCGCCTGCCGGTGTACTGCTCGTCGGCCTGCAGATAGAAAGCCTATCGGGGGCGGGGCGGTCGGGCGTCGGGCACCACGGGGGCCCAACGCCGGCTGTCCTGTGCCAAATGATCTGAGGTGCCGATAGGGCGTTGACCTGCGGTGCCTCAGATTCATTGGCGACGGGAATTCATGCCCCTTGGCGGGGCTTGCCAACGAACTTGAGGCATCTCGACGCGGAGCGGCCGGGCGCCTCGGCACCGACCACGGGTCGGGGTCCGCGTCACCGCCTGACAGACTCCGCGCGTGACCGGCACAGTGCTCGTCCTCGGCGGACGCAGTGAGATCGGGGTGGCGCTCGCCTGCCGTCTTGCCTCCACCGGGCGCGCTCGCACGGTCGTGCTCGCGGCCCGCCGGGCGAGCAGCCTCGAAGCAGAGGCCGCCGTGATCCGCGAGGCCGGCGCCCCGGTGGTGCGCGCGCTGGAGTTCGACGCTGATGACCTGGCGGCCCAGCCCGCCCTGCTCGACTTGGTCGCTCGTGAGCACGGGGAGCCCGACGTAGTCGTCCTCGCGTTCGGAGTGCTTGGTGACCAGGCTCGCGCCGAGCACGATGCCGAGCACGCGACTGCCGTGCTGCACACCGACTACGTGGCGCAGGTTGCCGCCCTCACCCACGTCGCCGACCGGCTTCGGACGGCCGGGCGCGGTGAGATCGTGGTGTTCTCCTCGATCGCCGGCGTGCGGGTCCGGCGGGCGAACTACGTCTACGGCTCGGCGAAGGCCGGGCTCGACGGTTTCGCGAGCGGGCTCGCCGATGCGCTGCACGGCTCCGGCGTGCACCTCGTCCTCGTCCGGCCAGGGTTCGTCGTCGGCCGCATGACGGCTGGCAGCGGCCTGAGCCCGGTGCCGTCGTTGTCACCGACGCCGGAGCAGGTGGCGGAGGCGACCGCGCGGGCGTTAGCGCGTGGCCGGAACGCCGTGGTGTGGGTGCCCGCCACATTGCGGCTCTTAGCAGCGATCATGCGGGTGCTTCCACGGCCGGTGTGGCGCCGCATGCCGCGATGAGGTGCGCGGGGCGCTCGTGGCACGCCGCTGACCTAGGCGCTGCGCGGATCGATCTGGCGCGCCACCTTTACGAGGGGAACGACTGTTGGCCCCGCCGAGCCAGACCTAGCGCGTGTTGGTCCCGGGTGGTCAGGGATTTCTCGGCGAGTCGGACTACGTCGGGACAGATCGCGACGAAGACCGCGAGATCCGGCGGGTGGCCCGTCGTCGGGGGGATGGTGCGGGGCCCACATCGGGAGCGTCGGGCACGGGCACGGGCGCTGGGGCGCCCGCTTAGCCGCCGCGCTGGGCGCGTCGCCTGTGACCGGTCGCGGGCTCGTCGGCCTGCCGGAAGTTCGGGCGCTGGGCGCCCTCTTTCCGTCGGCGGCCAACGTCGACCGCTCGCGGTCACCTGTGGCGGGTCGGGTTGGTCCCCTGGTTGGTCTCGTTCCTCGCCTACACTGGACCTGGAGGACCGCCCCACCACAGAGCGAGCTATGCCCCAGGGTTACTCCGCAACTGCGTTGCTGCGTAACCTGTGGGGCGGGCTCGTCCCGGTTCGCTGCGCTCACCGATGAGGGTTCTGTTCGCTTCGCTCACAGAGAGGGAGGGCACCTGATGGCTTCCGCGATACCGGTCGAGAAACGCACCCGCACGGTGGCGGTGCGGCTCACGCCGGGTGAGGAGTCGGCGTGGATCAGCGCGGCGCTGGCCGCGGGGCGGCGGCAGTTGGGGGCGTGGGTGCGGGAGGTGGCGGTGGCGGGGTACCTGGCCGGGCCGCGCACTCCCAACCCCCGTGAGGTGGACCCGGTGGTGGCGGGGTTGCGCGCCGAGTTGGCCCGGTTGGGTAACAACGTGAACCAGATCGCGCACGCGTTGAACACCCCCGGGCACGCGCACGCCGACGCGGCGGTGGAGGCGGCGGAGCCGCATCTGGCGGCGATCACCACGACGCTGGCGGAGTTGTACGGGGCGATCGAACGCGCCGAAACCCGGCCCGGTTAGCGCGTAAGGCGAATCGGGTTAGCGCGGGAAAGGTGAGACGGAGGTACGCACCGGTGCAGCCGAGCAGGTGCACACCGTGCAGCCGGGCGCGTGCACGATGTGCAGCCAGACGAGTGCACGCGGTGCAGTTGTGGAGATGTGGTTGGTGGCGGGTGGACGGTGGTGGTGAGGTGTGATCGCGAAGATCACCCGCGGTGCTGACGCGGGCGGGTTGGCGCGGTATCTGCACGGGCCGGGCACGCACACCGTGCACGAATACCGCAACGACCGGGGGGCGTTGATCGCCGGGGGGAAAGTCATCGCCGGCACCGTCCCGGTCCGCAACCAGGGCGACGGGGCGGGGTGGGCGCGCCAGTTCACCCACGCTCATAAGGCGCGGCCGAAGGTGGTGCGCAACGTGTGGCACTGCTCGCTGCGCTGCGCCCCAGATGACCGCACCCTGTCCGATCGGGAGTGGTCGGGCATCGGCCAGCACCTGGCCGACCGGATGGGGTACGGGGAGCACCCGTGGGTGATGGTCCGCCACGACACCGACCACGTGCACATCGCGGTGTCCCGGGTCGGCTTCGACGGGGCGGTGTGGAAAGGGTCCAATGACCGGCACATCGCGGTGGCCACCATGCGGGAGGTCGAGACCACCTGGCAGCTGACCCCGGTGCCGGCCCAGCAACAGGAGCACGGACTCAAGACCCGGCTGCGCCCCGACGAGGTGCGCAAGTACACCCGCGAACACACGGTGCCGGTGCGCACCGCGCTGGCGGTGACCGTGCACGAAGCCCGGGACCTGGCCCGCGGCAAAGGCACCGACCGGTTCGAGCAGGAGTTGGACCGCCTCGGGGTGGGGTGGCGCAAGAACGTGGCCTCCACCGGGCGGATGAACGGCTACAGCTTCCAATCCTCGGGCAAAGACGCCACCGGGGCGCCGTTGTGGTTCCCGGCGTCCAAACTCGACCGCGCCCTGTCCTGGGCCACACTGGCGACCGAGCTGGGCGGGCCGGTGCCGCAGCGGCGGGCGAAGGAAACCGACCTGGCCCCCCGCGGGCGGTTCGAAACCGCCCGCGGCTATGACCGCCGGCGCCTGGCCGAGGGGGAGAAGTCCTTCCCCCATCACCGTTCGTGGCAGCGGGAAACCACCCTGGCGGCCTACACGAAGCAGTGGAAAACCATGCCCGAGGTCGACGGGAAACGGTCCGCCGCCAACGCCGCGGAGGAAACCCGCATCCGCGACGCCGCCCGCCAAGCCGCGGAGCAGGAAAAGCACGACGCGATGATGCGGATGGTGCGGGCCAGCTTCCCCACCCCCATCCGGGAGATGCTGCGCCTGCAGGCCGAACGGGAAGCCAACCCGCACACCCAACCGGATCGTGGGGCCGCGGCGAGGCGCGCCCGCGAAGCCGGGCCAACCCGCGACCAGGACCGGGGATACGGGCGATGAGCTACCCACCGTGTCGCTACGCCCGCCGCTGGCCCGAGCTGTGGGCCGTCCAACTGCCCACCGACGCTGACCGCTGGAGGCTCAGCCAAAACCTGGCCAGCGGCCGGCTCGACGGGCAGGAGCCCTCCCGAGCCTTCGTCGCCGCGTTCATCGACCGCATGCTCTGCCGGATCACCCGCGCGCGGAATTCCTCGCCGGGCAACACACTTAGGCGCCTAAGTGGGTCCTAAGTGGGTCACCTGGGGGTGAACGCTGCGCTGGGCCGGGGCTGGCACGGTTGGCCGGTGTCCTATCCCAGTGACCTAGGACGTGTCCACGTGTCCTACCAAGTTGGGAGACCCACCCGTAGGACACTTCACCCGTGACCCACCCCTCTCAGACGTTCACCGTGTCCCAGGCCGCCGACGTGTGTCAGGTGTCCCGCAAGACCATCACCCGACGCTATCAGCAGCTCAAAGAGGGCGGCGCGTACAAGGACAAGGCTGGACAGTGGGCTATCCCAGCGGTGGCCCTCCTGCACGCCGGGTTGACCCCCGGCAGGCCAGCGGCGCCGGACACTGTCCCATCGACCCAGGCGTCGGCACCGGGACAGCAGGCCACCGCGACGGGCCTAAGAGTGGCCGAACTGGAGGCCCAGGTCACCGAGTACCGGCACCGAGCAGAGGTAGCCGAGCAGCTCGCCGCTGAGCGGTCCGCACGGGTAGAGGACCTACGGCACGCGCTGCGGATGCTGGAGGCCGGTCGTCCTGCGGTAGCGGTGGAGACCGTTCCCACGGCCGCGGAAGCCGTAGCTGGTCCGCAACCTCAACCTGAGCCGCCGCGGGCCACGGGCGGGCAGGGATGGTGGCAACGGTGGCGGCGGCTCGCTAATTGATCTGGTGCGCTACGGCGCGCCTCTTTGACCCGCGGGGTCTCGGCTGACTGGATTAGGACAGTCCCCAGAAAGGGGTCGACCCGGCGGGTGCTTCAACACCGAACCGGGCCTAGGTCCAACGGAAGTGCAGCTCCGCGTGACCCCTACAGGAATCGTAACCGCGAACCCCGACAGCGCAACGCGCCGCGTCGGGTGTGTCTCGCCCTTCACCCTCCCCGCAGTGTCGCTGTTCCTGTCTGAGCTGGTGATGCCGCTGGTGTAGCCCCTACCGCACATCGGCGCTATCGCGAGAGTCCGCCGTTAACCGACCTCGAAGCCTGACAGTGCACCCTCTGTAAATCCTGGCCAGTCAGGCACCAGGCACCCGGCGCGGCCTGATCAGCCGCTCTGGGTGAGACTCCCGGCCTCCCGTCACACCAGACGACGGGTGGCCAGGAGGCGTGGAGCGGACGACGTGGGTGCGGAATTGGCCAAGGGTCACATGGGGGGTCACCGAGCCGGGCAATTCCTGTCCTGCGACCGTCCCCCAACGCGCCTGACGCGGTCGTGACGGGGTAACCGCGTGGAGCACAGTCAACTGAGTACCAAGTAGGAGAGACCAGCACAGAGCCGGTGAGGACGCGTTGAGCAGGCCGCTACGCGACCGGATCTGATCTTCTGCCCGCCACCTGGGGCTGCCCCGTGGGGTTCCCAGCGATTACCGCACGCTGGGTAGGTGCGGGAGATCGGCGGCCGTGTCCCTATCCGTCCTCACCGCGCGGCGTGGGTGTGTGTCGTGGTCCGGGGCGTAGGGAGCGGTGTTCGGTGGTACTGGTGAGCCACCCCGCTTGTAAGAGCTTGGGAGTGATCTCGCGGGCTGCGCGGCGCGGCCACCCCATGGTGGAGCGGAGTTCGGTCCATGTGGGTCCGGTGCCGGTGTCGGCGACGATGCGGGCGACGGCCACCGCGGCGGCCGCGCCGTCCCGGGTGGCGATCACTGCCACGTCGGCGGCTTCCTGGACCCGGCGGGCCCGCCGCGCTGCCTTGTCGGCCACGAGTCCGGCGACGGCGGCCGGGGTCGGGGTCATCCCACCCCGCACCAGGTGCAGCCACGCGGAGCGCTTGTCGGGGTCGTCGTGGGGTATGGGGTGCGGTGCGAGTTTGGCGATGGCCGCGGGGGTGACCTCGCGGCGTGCTGTGCGTAGGGCGTGCTCGGCGTGCTGTTCAGCGGTACTCACCACGGGAGGCGGCGGCGGTGCGGTGTCCGGGACGGCCTTCGGGGATTCGCCATGGTCTGGACCCGCCGCCCGCGTCGGCGCTGACCGTGCCGGCGCTGGGGTGATGCCCAGGTAGGTCAGCGTTGCGGTGGTGGCGGGGCCGGGCTCGGCAGGGGCCCGCAGTCGGTAACCACCCGGCACCGGGACGGCCCAGCAGTCGGGGAACGCGGCGAGGTCCCCACCGATCTGGATGAGGATCGGCAGACCCCGGCGCAGCGCGGTCCGCACCGCGGTGTCCGCGGCTCCTGTGAGCGTGCCCGCGGGCAGGGCGACGGCGAGGGCATCGGCGGCCTCGACGTCGGGGGCCACGGTCCAGCCGTAGCGGTGGGCGAGTGCGGCAGCAGCCTTGGCCTCCCCCACCGCCGCCACCCGCAGCGGACCGTGCTGGCGCCCGGTGCGGGCGCTGAGGGCTGCGGTGTACCGGGTCCGGGCGTCCTCGCCCATGACCGGGCGCGGCGGCCCGGTGATGGTGGTGCTCATGGCTGTGCTCTCCCTTTTTCACTCCCCGGCCTCCGCGGGCAGGATCGTGGCCATCGTCTCCGATGATCGCCCGGCGCTGCGTCACCGACGCCCGTGCCCCCTGCGTGTCGGCGGACCAATCCCCAGCACCCGAGGAGGCTGCGTGCGACCGGTCCGCCGCCAGCCCCACGCTCCTTCGAAGATGCTGCCGCGCCACCGCTCCGCGCTGGCTTGCCCCCGATTCGATGGTGCGTGTCCGGGTCGGCGGTCGCGCAGTAGATCGGTGATCGCGGTGACGGCGTGCGGCGCTTTGCGGTGGTGCTCATGCTGGCACCGGCTCGGCCTGCGCGAGGTAGTTGTAGAGGGTTTGGCGGGTGATGCCGAACTCCCGGGCGATCGCCGCCTTGGGCTCCCCGGCCGCGACCCGCTCCCGCAGCTGCGCTGCCCGCTGTCTGGAGAGTTTCGGGGTGCCACCCTTGTAGCGCCCGGCTGCCTTCGCCAAGGCGACGCCCTCGAGTTGGCGCTCGTGGATCAGGGCGCGTTCGAACTCCGCGACACTGCCCAGCATCGACAGCAGCAGGGTCTGCAGCGGGGAGTCCCCGCCGGTGAAGGCCAGGTTCTCTTTCACGAACTCGACGCGCACCCCGCGGGCGGTGAGGTCGGTGACCAGGGCGCGCAGGTCGGTGAGGTTGCGGCCGAGGCGGTCCAGGGAGTGGCACACCATGGTGTCGCCTGCCCGCACGTGGTTGAGCAGGGCGAGCAGCGCCGGTCGGTTGGTGTCCCGCCCGCTGCACCTGTCCGTGAACGTCTCATCCAGTGGCACCCCGTCGAGCTGCCGGTCGGTGCACTGACCCAGGCTGGACACCCGGACGTACCCCACTCGCTGGCCCGTGGTGGTCGTGTTGTCCATTTGCCGCTCCCTGCCGTCCTGGTCGCGCCTCAGTACCGTCTAATCCGCTCTTGAGGAAACGATAGACGACCGTCAAGACAGGATGAAAACTATCCTGATTGGACGCGGTACGTGTCCGGGTGCGGGTGTCCATCGTGGGTGTACCCCAACCCGACGGTCGCGCTGTCCCGTAAGACGCACCTGAGCGAGAATCTTCACCGGGCGGGTCTACTGCGAATGCGCAGGTCCAGGTCACACCGGGTCGACGGTGGGCGTGGGGTGTGCGGTGGGGGTTCCCCTTACGGGAACCGCCCCACCCCGCCGCGGTTAGGTCGAAGTTTTACGACGGCTCTTGTAGTGAGTAGTGAGTAACTAGTAACTTATCGGCGTGGTTACGCGGATAAGGATGGGGGCATCGCAGCGGCGGGAGCAGGTGCTGGCGGTGGCTGAGGAGGAGTTCGCGGCCACCGGGTTGCACGGCACCTCGGCCGAGACGATCGCCCGGCGGGCCGGGATCAGCCAGGCGTATGTGTTTCGGATCTTCGGCACCAAGAAGCAGTTGTTCGTGGAGGTGGTCGATGGGGCGTTCGAGCGGATGAGTGTGGCGATGTTGGCCGCGGCGGGGGGCTTGTCGGGGATCGAGGCGCTGGCGGCGATGGGCCAGGAGTACGACGCGATGCTCGCCGACCGCACCACCTTGCTGTTGCAGCTGCATGGGGTGGCCGCGAGCAACGACCCGGAGGTGCGGGACGCGGTGCGGGCCAGCTTCGGCCGGCTGTGGCACGCGGTGGCCGACACCGCCGGGCTCGACCCGGTCACCGTGAAGACGTTCCTGGCCTTCGGGATGCTGCTCAACACCAGCGCCGCCCTCGACCTGGCCGATCTCGACGCCGACTGGGCCCGCCAAGCCGGTACCCGGATTCAGGCTGGGTTGTTCGCCCACATCACTACCGCCACCAACCGATGAGTACCGCCCGCAGCCTCGACGGGGCCCCCGCCCCGACGAGGCGAAACCGGGGCGGGACGCGGGTGCTGGTCGGCACCGTGGTGTTCGTCGCCCTGGTCGTCGCGGTGATCGGCAGTCTGGGTGCCCCGCTGATCACCGCGGTCGCCGAGCAGTACCGGGTCTCATTGGCCGCAGCGCAGTGGACGTTGACCATCGCGCTGCTGACTGGTGCCGTCGCGACCCCTGTTCTGGGGCGCCTCGGCACCGGACCGAGGCGACGCACCGTCGTGCTCGTCACCCTCGTGGTCGTGGTCGTGGGCAGTGCGCTGACTGTCCTGCCGCTGCCCTTTGCTGGGCTGCTTGCCGGTCGGGCCGCCCAGGGTGCGGGGCTCGGGTTGACCGCGCTGATGATGGCCACTGCCCGCGACCACCTTGCCTCGGCGCGGTCGGCGAGCACGATCGCGCTTCTGTCGGTGGCCTCCACCGCCGGCATCGGCCTCGGTTACCCACTGGCCGGGCTGCTCACCGACCTGGCCGGTGTCCGCGCCGCGTACGGCCTCGGGCTGGTCATCACCCTCGCCGCCCTGGTCGCGGCGGCTGTGGTCCTGCCCGCCACCCCGGACCGGGCCCCGAGCCGGGTCGACCTGCGCGGAGCGGTGCTGCTCACCGTCGCCCTGCTCGTGCTGCTGATCGTCATCAGCCAGACCGACCTGTGGCGCCACCATCCGGTCATTGCTGCTGGTGGTCTCGCCGCGGCCGCGCTCCTGCTCGCCGGGTGGGCCCGGCTCGAGGCCCGCACCCCCGCCCCGCTCGTCGACGTCGGACTGCTGCGCCACCCCGCGGTCGCCGCCGCCAACCTCGTCATGCTCACCGGCGGGATCGGTATGTACCTGCTGCTGAGCCTGATCACCCGCTACGTGCAGACCCCCGCCAGCGCCGGGTACGGCTTCGGGCTGACCACCTTCCAGGCGGGTCTGGTCCTGGTGCCGTTCTCCGTGCTCGGTTTCGTCGCCGGCAAGCTCGTACCACCGCTGCGGCGGCGGCTCACCGCCCGCCAGCTGCTCACCGCGAGCACCGTTCTGGTGCTCGCCGCCTTCGTCCTGTTCGCCCTCACCCGGACCCACCTCGCGGCACCCGTGATCGCGATGAGCATCCTCGGAACCGGGGTCGGGGCGTTCTCCGCCGCCATGCCCGCGGTCATCCTCGCCGCCACCCCTCAGGCCGAGACCGCCAGCGCGATGGGCGTGAACCAAGTCGTGCGCAGCGTGGGGTTCTCCATCGGCAGCGCCCTCGGCGGGCTCATCCTCGCCGGCTACACCACCACCCAGGTCGCCCCCGACCGGGTCGGGTACACCGCCGCGGCCATCGTCGGAATCGCCACGACCCTGGCCACCCTCCTCATCCTCGCGCTCCCCGCCCGCAGCGACGAAACGACCGAGGATCGCTAACCACCCCGAGGTGAACGGATCGACCGCCGACGCCGCCCGGTCCGCGCTGCCCTCGCAAAGTAGTCCGGGGCCCTGTTCTGCACCGGCCCGTCACCGGGTTGGGATCGTCGAATGAACACTGGGCCGCGGCGCAGATGGGGCCTGGGGCCATCGCTTGACGGTGGCGGCGATGAGTAGGTGACCAAGATCTGGTGCGCCTGCGGCGCTGGGTGTTGCCGGGAAGCCGGTGGTCGGTTCTGGCGTGCAGGGTCACGCGATCTGGTCGAGCAGGATCCGCGCTGCCTGCTCCGCGCCGTCGGTGCTGATCGTCTCGGCTACCGCACTCGCGCGAGCCGTGGTCGCAGGCGTCAGCGCCACTGCGAGTGCGTCCCGGATCGACTCGCTCGTGGGAGTCGGGTTGTCGACGGTGGCGCCGATGCCGAGGTCGACGACCCGCGATGCCCAGTACGGCTGATCGGCGACCTGAGCGACGACCACCTGCGGGGTGCCAGCTCGGGCGGCGGTCGTCGTCGTCCCCGCACCACCGTGGTGGATGACGCAGGCGACCCGTGAGAACAGCGCCTGCTGGTTGCCTTCGCCGACGCCGAGGCAGTCCCCGTCGTCGGCGACCACGTCGAGGTCAGCCCAGCCGCGACCGACGATCACTCGGCGGCCAAGCACGCGGATCACGTCAATCGTGGCCCGGGCAGATTCCTGCCCGACGAGCATGCTGCCGAAGCCCATGAAGACCGGAGGATCGCCGGCCTCCAGGAACGCCTCGACCTCGGGGGACAGTGGGCGCTGGTCCGGCAGGACCCAGGCGCCGGTCCGCACGCCCGTGACGGGGAACAGCCGCGGCGGGCTCAGGACCGGGTCAGCGGCCACCCATGGTCGTTGCGTAAGAAGAAAAGCGCGAACATCATCGACCGGCGGCAGGCCGAGCGAGGCGCGGTGCGCGTTGATCGCCGGGCCTACCCGGCTCTGGTAGCCCTGGGGCTCCAACAGGCTCGGAGAGAACACGACGAACCGGTTCGGGATGCCGGCAACCTCGGCGGCGGTGCGCGCGACGAAGTGCAGCATGCCGGTAGCCAGCAGGACGTCGGCGTCCGCCGCGGCCCCGGCGAGCGTGTCGTAGGTCCCGTCGACGTGGTCGTTCACGAAGTCGTCGACGCTGGGAACTCGCTCCTGCGCGGAGGTCTCGGCCGTCGCCCAGGAGCGCCACGACCTCACGAACGGCACGAGCGGAACGCCTGCCCGCAGCAGCAGCGGCTGGAACACCTCGTCCGGCGGTGCGCACAGCCGCACATCGGCCCCCAGCAGACGTAGCTGCGCGGCCAGCGCAACCATCGGCTCGACGTCACCGCGCGTCCCGTACGTCGCCAACAACACCCGCATGTGACCACATCACTTTCATCGGTTCCGGATTGCGAAAGGAGATGATGGGTCCCCCAGGGGGGCTTGAAACAAGCCCCCCTGTCAGCCATAATCTGAACCAGGCGAAGTTCGATCCGGAATCAATTGGTGGCGCTCCGCGGCTCTCCGCACAGCCCCCTGGACACCGGGCCGAAGCCAGCAACCTCTGCACGTGGTGCCTCGCAAGCTGCCCTGCAGGTCGACCCCGTCCCGGTCGCCGATCGACTACTGGGGCGATTCGGACTTCGCTCCGACGCCGTTCAGCGGTTGGCGGCGGGCCTGGAGCCGTCTGTGGCTGATTCGCCATCCGGCCGGCGTGCGCGTGAGTGTGTCGATGTAGGTGACGCTGCCGCACTTACCGTCGCTGGTCACGCCCAGGCCCTTGGACCGGGCTGAGACGGTGTCGTCATCGACTGGCGTGACCACGATGTTGGTGACGTGGTGTGCAACTGGGTTGCGATCGCCGAGAGCGAGAGCGGCTGATCGGATCGCATCGATCCCATGCATCGGCGCTTGACCAAAGTCGCTGGTGTCGTAGACGGCGTCGGCGGTGAACAGTTCGTTGATCCGCTCGAGCTCGCCTTCATCGAAGAGATGGCCGTGCAGCGCGATGAGTTCGGAGATTGCAAGTCGGTCCTCACTCGTCAACGACATCTGCGCCTCCGGACGTGATCAATAGCCATGGCTCAGACTCTAGGTCGCGAGCCACCCGTTCCTGTCACCGCAAAGGGATGGTCTTGCGGGACGGTTGGCGAGCTGGCCTCAGGCTGGTCAGTCGGGGGGCTGGTACACCTGACGTCAGGGTATACTGACGGCGTGGAGTTGTGGGAGGCGCCGGTCGTGGCCAGTGCTCACCGGCATGGCTTCACCGATGAGGACATCCGGCATGCCCTGCGCAACTTCATTGCTGTCGCCGCTGATCCCCGGGACGACGACGTCACCTTGTTTCTCGGTCCCGACCGGGCCGTCAACCTGATCGAGGTCGGGGTGCTGGGCACCGATGAGGGCCCGCTGATCATCCATGCCATGGCGGCCAGGGCCGGCCGATTCCGCGCGTCGAAGGAGTGATGATGGCTCGAACCATCGTGGAGAAGGAGCGGATCGCCGCTGAGATCGCCGAGCGGCTCGCCCATCAGGAGGAACCGTCGTGGCGGGATGCTGAGCCGCTGCATCGGGTCGCGGAGGCCTTCCGCCGTTCGGTGAGCGCCGACGCGGAGTTGGCCGAGGCGGTGAAGGCGGCCCGAGCCGATGGCTACTCCTGGGCGGGCATCGCCGCCATGCTGGGTGTGTCGAAGCAGACCGCTCAGGTTCGCTACGGCGCCTGAGCCCGCGAAGGTGCGTTGGCGGCGTGGCGCGTTACGCTATTGGTATGGGTGAGTGCGCGCAGTGTGGTGGTCGGTTGCCGCGGGCGTTGCCGGGGGCGGGTCGCCTGCCGGTGTACTGCTCGTCGGCCTGCAGATAGAAAGCCTATCGGGGGCGGGGCGGTCGGGCGTCGGGCACCACGGGGGCCCAACGCCGGCTGTCCTGTGCCAAATGATCTGAGGTGCCGATAGGGCGTTGACCTGCGGTGCCTCAGATTCATTGGCGACGGGAATTCATGCCCCTTGGCGGGGCTTGCCAACGAACTTGAGGCATCTCGACGCGGAGCGGCCGGGCGCCTCGGCACCGACCACGGGTCGGGGTCCGCGTCACCGCCTGACAGACTCCGCGCGTGACCGGCACAGTGCTCGTCCTCGGCGGACGCAGTGAGATCGGGGTGGCGCTCGCCTGCCGTCTTGCCTCCACCGGGCGCGCTCGCACGGTCGTGCTCGCGGCCCGCCGGGCGAGCAGCCTCGAAGCAGAGGCCGCCGTGATCCGCGAGGCCGGCGCCCCGGTGGTGCGCGCGCTGGAGTTCGACGCTGATGACCTGGCGGCCCAGCCCGCCCTGCTCGACTTGGTCGCTCGTGAGCACGGGGAGCCCGACGTAGTCGTCCTCGCGTTCGGAGTGCTTGGTGACCAGGCTCGCGCCGAGCACGATGCCGAGCACGCGACTGCCGTGCTGCACACCGACTACGTGGCGCAGGTTGCCGCCCTCACCCACGTCGCCGACCGGCTTCGGACGGCCGGGCGCGGTGAGATCGTGGTGTTCTCCTCGATCGCCGGCGTGCGGGTCCGGCGGGCGAACTACGTCTACGGCTCGGCGAAGGCCGGGCTCGACGGTTTCGCGAGCGGGCTCGCCGATGCGCTGCACGGCTCCGGCGTGCACCTCGTCCTCGTCCGGCCAGGGTTCGTCGTCGGCCGCATGACGGCTGGCAGCGGCCTGAGCCCGGTGCCGTCGTTGTCACCGACGCCGGAGCAGGTGGCGGAGGCGACCGCGCGGGCGTTAGCGCGTGGCCGGAACGCCGTGGTGTGGGTGCCCGCCACATTGCGGCTCTTAGCAGCGATCATGCGGGTGCTTCCACGGCCGGTGTGGCGCCGCATGCCGCGATGAGGTGCGCGGGGCGCTCGTGGCACGCCGCTGACCTAGGCGCTGCGCGGATCGATCTGGCGCGCCACCTTTACGAGGGGAACGACTGTTGGCCCCGCCGAGCCAGACCTAGCGCGTGTTGGTCCCGGGTGGTCAGGGATTTCTCGGCGAGTCGGACTACGTCGGGACAGATCGCGACGAAGACCGCGAGATCCGGCGGGTGGCCCGTCGTCGGGGGGATGGTGCGGGGCCCACATCGGGAGCGTCGGGCACGGGCACGGGCGCTGGGGCGCCCGCTTAGCCGCCGCGCTGGGCGCGTCGCCTGTGACCGGTCGCGGGCTCGTCGGCCTGCCGGAAGTTCGGGCGCTGGGCGCCCTCTTTCCGTCGGCGGCCAACGTCGACCGCTCGCGGTCACCTGTGGCGGGTCGGGTTGGTCCCCTGGTTGGTCTCGTTCCTCGCCTACACTGGACCTGGAGGACCGCCCCACCACAGAGCGAGCTATGCCCCAGGGTTACTCCGCAACTGCGTTGCTGCGTAACCTGTGGGGCGGGCTCGTCCCGGTTCGCTGCGCTCACCGATGAGGGTTCTGTTCGCTTCGCTCACAGAGAGGGAGGGCACCTGATGGCTTCCGCGATACCGGTCGAGAAACGCACCCGCACGGTGGCGGTGCGGCTCACGCCGGGTGAGGAGTCGGCGTGGATCAGCGCGGCGCTGGCCGCGGGGCGGCGGCAGTTGGGGGCGTGGGTGCGGGAGGTGGCGGTGGCGGGGTACCTGGCCGGGCCGCGCACTCCCAACCCCCGTGAGGTGGACCCGGTGGTGGCGGGGTTGCGCGCCGAGTTGGCCCGGTTGGGTAACAACGTGAACCAGATCGCGCACGCGTTGAACACCCCCGGGCACGCGCACGCCGACGCGGCGGTGGAGGCGGCGGAGCCGCATCTGGCGGCGATCACCACGACGCTGGCGGAGTTGTACGGGGCGATCGAACGCGCCGAAACCCGGCCCGGTTAGCGCGTAAGGCGAATCGGGTTAGCGCGGGAAAGGTGAGACGGAGGTACGCACCGGTGCAGCCGAGCAGGTGCACACCGTGCAGCCGGGCGCGTGCACGATGTGCAGCCAGACGAGTGCACGCGGTGCAGTTGTGGAGATGTGGTTGGTGGCGGGTGGACGGTGGTGGTGAGGTGTGATCGCGAAGATCACCCGCGGTGCTGACGCGGGCGGGTTGGCGCGGTATCTGCACGGGCCGGGCACGCACACCGTGCACGAATACCGCAACGACCGGGGGGCGTTGATCGCCGGGGGGAAAGTCATCGCCGGCACCGTCCCGGTCCGCAACCAGGGCGACGGGGCGGGGTGGGCGCGCCAGTTCACCCACGCTCATAAGGCGCGGCCGAAGGTGGTGCGCAACGTGTGGCACTGCTCGCTGCGCTGCGCCCCAGATGACCGCACCCTGTCCGATCGGGAGTGGTCGGGCATCGGCCAGCACCTGGCCGACCGGATGGGGTACGGGGAGCACCCGTGGGTGATGGTCCGCCACGACACCGACCACGTGCACATCGCGGTGTCCCGGGTCGGCTTCGACGGGGCGGTGTGGAAAGGGTCCAATGACCGGCACATCGCGGTGGCCACCATGCGGGAGGTCGAGACCACCTGGCAGCTGACCCCGGTGCCGGCCCAGCAACAGGAGCACGGACTCAAGACCCGGCTGCGCCCCGACGAGGTGCGCAAGTACACCCGCGAACACACGGTGCCGGTGCGCACCGCGCTGGCGGTGACCGTGCACGAAGCCCGGGACCTGGCCCGCGGCAAAGGCACCGACC
>JAABUL010003952.1_pt1 | contig 20823 bp, 14 predicted proteins | sample 5559151 | NCBI WGS metagenome assembly JAABUL01 (sample SAMN10711876, study PRJNA513368) | rock metagenome | isolation source: Antarctica rocks | place: Antarctica: Victoria Land, Pudding Butte sud | reverse complement strand
CCATGTTGTGCGTCCAGCCGAAAGTACGGCGGCTGGGCCTGGTCAGTGTAGGTGGATTTCTTTTTAGGCATGATGGGAGTTCCAGGGAGGGGGCGTCACCAGAGACGCGGTTTCATTCTGGACAATGATACCGCAGGGACTAAGGGTTAGAACCCTTCGCTCAGGGAGAAATCGTTTAGCAAGGAAGCGAACAGGGTATCGCCGCAATAGGTCTTAGAACATGATGACGCAAGTAGATAGACGGGGGCAAGAGATGAGCGTACCTTTGCGCCCGAACACATCCACTGTGAATCTCGTCGCTCTCTCCGCTTTCGTGGGCATCGTCTTACTCATCTCCTTGTTTTTCGTGTTTTCATCAGACCCTTTATCGCCGATATTATTCCGAATACTACTATTAGCCTCGTTCATCTGTTTGGCTCCCTTGTTTGCCTGCATTTTCTACCGATGCCACGCCCGCCTGATCCTGAGCGGGACGGGCCTGTGCTGGCGCACCTGGGGCGACTGGCGACGATCTTCTTGGGGCGATGTGCAGGACTACTACGATCAGCCGCCCAGGTTAGGCTACGATTCAGACGATTTAATGATCATTGATACAAACGGTGGAAACATTATTCTGAATCGCCGCTGGCCTGAGAGCGGCATGGTACGTCAACTGGTTCAAGAATGTGCGCTACAAGCAGAGACAGCGGAATGGGGCATTCAGGGATAGCGCACCAACGGAGCCGATGCTCGCGCCTTCACATACAGGCAGAAGGATTTTTGGTTTGTCGTAATTTTCGGTATCGGCCTATGTTTACCTTACACGGCTTGGGGCTGGCGTTGGTTGCTGGGATCGCATCCGAAAGGTGGAAGTTTATGGGGGACATTCATTCAGGCTTGGACGCCAGGTAATTTGTGGGGCAGCCTATTTGGAATGGCCTTTAGCGTGTTGCTTCTGCTTTTCATGGCCTTTGTAATCAGCGGGCCGATGCTCATTCTCCTTGCAAGCTTGTCTGGGGCGCTGGACGTTCGGCGACGCCGTTCTGAACGGATCACGGTACGTCGCGAGGGAATTGCCTTTGAAGACGGCAGGCGGCACATCGCCGCCACCTGGAACGAAGTGACGGGCTACTTTCTTCAGCCGTCGGTGCAGTCCCTGTCGTCACTGCTACGCACGACAGCCCTGTCTTCATCCCCAATTTTGGCTTGGCGGTGGGTTTACGTCATTGAGACGACGCATGGTTCTTTCCAGTATTCAGCCTTCATCAACGGATCGAACCAATTGGGTCAGATCATCAAGGAACGCGCAATGCCCTTGCAGGTGCGCGGTCTCACAACAACGTAGTCGGTCCCGATTTCCAGGATTTCAGCGGCATTTACCTCGCCGCGCCATGTGCGACCATGGTAACCCGCCATCGCATGATGCGCTTCGGCCTGATGATGTCATAGTCGAGTTCTACGGGCGGGAAGGTGTGGGTGGTCAGGAGGAGCAGGTTGATTGCTACATCCTTTTCCCGCCCTTTGTATGGCCGCTCTCAAAACCATCCGAGAGCGGCCATTCCGTGTTTATCAACGGCTTGGTCGCCCGCCACATGTTGCCCCTCGGCTCCCGAGGCGTCAGCACGCCGGAGACCTCACGCGGGGCCGAAATCCACGGGGATGCGCGCGCCCGTTTCGGCAGAGCGGCGGGCGGCGTCGAGGATGCCGATGGCGCGGCGGGCTTCGGGCAGTTTGACCAGGGGCAATGCACCCCGCGTCAGAACGTCGGCCAGGTTCTCGTAGAAGTCACGCCACCGGCCCGGAACGCGCCGCACCTCCTCTTCGGCCCCTTCGCCTTTGAGGCGGGCGCCGTGCGCGGGGTCCGGCTGTGCCACATCAATGTTCCCGGCCATCAACGCCGCTTCCTGCGGGTCTATGCCGTACTGAACATAGGTCGCCCGTGTGCCGTGGGCGCAGAAGCGGGGCTTGGGGAACGCGCAGCGGCTGGACAGATCGCAGACCGCTGTCCGGCCGCCCTCGAAGTCCACGACGATCAGACATTCGCTGTCCACGTCGGATTCGGCGAAGTCGTGGGGCATGCGGCAGAACACGCCCGTAATGCGCTCCGGGAACAGCAGCGCGATTTGATCCACTAAATGCGCGCCCAGATCGTAAAAGCGGCCCCCGCCGAGGGCTGCCTGCCCACGCCAGCCGCCCCACGCCCCGAACCCCTGCCAGGACGTTTCCAGCCAGCGCACGTCGCCCACGCGCCCGTCCGTCATGCACGCCTGAAGGGTCCGAAAATCGTCGTCCAGGCGCCGGTTCTGGAACACGGTCAGCAGACGGCCCGTGCGCTCCGACGCCGCGATCATCCGGTCGCAGTCGGCCAGCGTCAGGCACATGGCTTTGTCCGTCACGACATGCTTGCCTGCCGCCAGCGCCCGTACCGCCAGGTCGGCATGGGCATGGCTGGGCGTGGCAAGGACAACGGCGTCTACGTCGGGATCGTTGAACGCGGCGTCATAGCTGGGAAATGCCCGGCAGTTCTGCCCGGAGCGGATCGCGTCAAGTTTCGCCGGGTCGTTGGTCGCCACGCCGTAGAGTTCCAGACCCTCCGCGAGTCTGATGAGGCGGCAGTGGCAGTCGCGCCCCCACCAGCCGTAGCCGATGACGGCGATGCGGGGCCGAGCACGATCCGCTGTTGAATCCGTTGTTGAGTTCATCGCAAACCCGTTGTCGGACCTCAGGGAGTCCGACCCTTTCCTTCGCTGGAAGCGAGCGAGACGTTCCATACACCATGCCGGAATTCCTCTTTGCTGTTCCTGGGGCCGCCTGCACGGATTCGCGCTGACGCTGGACAGCAAGACAGGCAAGGTCCTCCTCATTGCCGCCGAGTACGGGCCTGCGCCGACTCCGCCCCCGGCGACTGTTCCTTCGGCGACTGTTCCTTCGGCGACTGTTCCTTCGGCGACTGCACCCTCAGCGGCGGTGGTCGGCAAATAAGCCGCTCATGGCCGGCAAATAAGCCGCTCATGGCCGGCAAATAAGCCGCTCATGGCCGGCAAATAAGCCGCTCATGGCCGGAAAGCAGAGTGGCAAAGCGGTTTGAGTTAGGCGATCTCTCCGCTCTCTCTTCAGCCCGTCAGGGAGTTATCGCAATAAATGCAGGCCGCTGGGATCAGTCTCGGCGGCCTTCGTTGTGTCTATGATGTGTTCCCCACAAACACGGTATGGCGGCAACGTCACTCCGACACTGTGACCTCACCAACCATCAGGCGGGCGCATGGCAAAAAACTTGCCTTCTGTAACGTCGTTCCGGGCGTTGTCGCAGCAGATGTTCGGCGGTCTACGGACAGTCCCTGATGGAGTCAAAGCCGGTGTCCGGGCCGAGTTGGTCCAGGCCCCGCGTTCGGCTTGACCACCCAGGGACGTGAAAAGGGGCCCGGCTATCCCCGCGCCCATTCGGGTGGGTCCATCAGGCGGTACAGCGTCTCGCCGGCGGCGGGGACGTAGAGAATGCCTTCGTCCTCCCGATCCATGTAGTCTTCCAGGCGGATCGAGGCGGGGTCGCGGTAGCCTAGGTTGATACGGCGGCAGATGTCTTCCGGGATCTGCGTCGCCAGTGTAACCTGGATGCGGCCCTGCTCCACGCCGTTCTCGAAAGTGCCAACCCCGCGCACATGGGTCGAGTGCGCCACGACGCCCCATGGCTCATCTTGGAACCGGTCCCACTGCTTGAGAAAATAGTCGCGCGTGTGGTAGCCGAGCCGCTGGATCAGCGCTCCATGCACTTCCGAGATTTGATGGATGTGCGGGGCGTAGACAATCAGCTCGCCGCCGTCGGCGACCACGGGTTCGAGCTTGTACATGCACTTGCCGCCGACCCACATGTCGTCGTACATCAAGGGCGCGCGGGACAGGACGGTGTGGAACGGGTGCGGCTTCCGAATGACATGCACACGGGCGCTGTGGTCTGCGGCCTGCGACCATGCCTCTTCGGGCGTCCCGGCGTACAGCCCCGCCAGCCCGCCCTCGTGGACCACGGGGCAGAAGGCCATCCTGGCGACCGGGACCATCGCCGCCGCGCGGTCAATGACGCGCCGGACCGGGGTCCATTTGTGGCCGATGATCTTCGGGCTGGTGATAACTGCGCCGAGCCAGTGGAAGAAGTTCAGGACTTCGGCCCCGCTGATGCCGGGGAACAGGTACTTGTTGCCGCCTGAGAAGCCGACGACCTCATGCGGGAAGACGGGGCCGACGATGATGAGTTGGTCATAGCCATAGATGGCCCGGTTGATCGTGACGGGGACGTCCCTCTCGAACCGGCCGCCGGACAGCTCACCGATCTCGCCCGCCGCCAGCGTGCCCAGCGACGTCAGGGCGGTGGGATCGTCCCAGGAATGGTTGAGCATCCGCACGCGGGCGTACCGACCGACCCGCTCCTCCGCCGTGATCTCCAGGCGGCGGTTAATGGCCTCGTCGCTCATGGGCGGGTGCGTGCCGAGGGCGATCATCACGTCCAGAGCGGCGGCGTCCCGTCCAATCAGGTCGTGGATCACGCGGAACATCAGCCCGACGGGGGCGGTGCGCGTCGAGTCTGGAACAATCAGCAGCACACGCTTCCCGGCCAGGGCGGCGGCGGCCAGCGCCGGGGCCACGATCTCGCGCACCTCCGGCTCACCCAGGTAACTGGCGGCGCCCCCGGCGGGGGCACTCTCGGAAAGAACCATCCTGATTTCCTTTCTCCGTCTTCCAAGCCCTGTCGCACCGTGCTACGTTCGCCGGATGGCGGCAGCTTCCCTGCCCTAAATTCTGGGGGCGAGGGGATGAGAACTGAATGACCCTGCCCAATGAACGCCAATGGTGTATAATGAGGCGGGAAACACGTCATGGCACAACTCCAAAAGCCGGGGGCGGCTGCCCCTGCTGGGATGACGCCGCCAGCCGGCCATTTCCGCTGGGTAATCTGCGGGCTGCTGTTCTTCGGAACGGCAATCAACTACATTGACCGTCAGATCCTCGCCATCCTGAAGCCGGAGCTGTCGCACGACCTCCACTGGGACCCGCAGGATTACGCCAACATCGTCACCGCCTTCCAGCTCGCCTATGCGTTTGGCTACCTCTTTGGCGGGAGGCTCATGGAGCGGTTCGGCGTCAAGCGCGGCCTGCCGGCGGCGGCCCTGGTTTGGAGCCTCTTCGCCGCCCTGCACGGGCTGATGCGGTCGGTCGCGGGTTTCAGCTTCGTCCGCCTGGGGCTGGGTATTTCCGAGGGGGGGATCTTCCCGGCGGCGATCAAGACCGTCAGCGAGTGGTTCCCATTAAGAGAGCGCGCGCTTGCCACGGGCATCTTCAATAGTGCCAGCAACATCGGCGCGATCATCTGCCCCCTGACCGTCCCCTTCCTTGCGCTGAAATACGGCTGGCCCGCCGCCTTCTACATCACCGGCGCCCTGGGCATCGTCTGGATGGTCGTCTACGACAACCCGGAGACGCACCCCCGGCTGTCCCGAAGTGAGCGTGACTACATCGAGCAGGGCCGCTCGCCGGTCGTCGAAACCGCCACTGCCGTGCCCTGGCAGACACTGCTCCGCGACCGCGCCGCCTGGGCATACATGATCGCCCGTCTGCTGGCCGATCCGGTCTGGTGGTTCTACCTGTTCTGGCTCCCCGGTTTCCTGCATGACCAATTTAAACTGACGCCGACTCAGGCCGGCTTCCGCGTCAGTGTCGTTTACGCGATGGCGATCGTGGGAAGCATCGGTGGAGGCTGGCTGGCCGCGAGGCTGCTCGGTCGCGGCTGGAGCCTTAACGCGGCCCGCAAAACTTCGCTGCTGGTCTGCGCGCTGTGCGTGCTCCCCGTCTTCGCGGCATCGTTCGCCACGAACTCCTGGATGGCGGTGATACTGGTCGGCCTGGCCGCCGCCGCCCACCAGGGATGATCGGCGAATCTTTACACCTTTGTCTCCGACACAATGCCAAAGCGGGCCGTTAGCTCCGTCGTCGGGCTGGGAGGCTTTGCTGCGGGGATCGCCAGCATGGGGAACGCGCAGATCGTCGGCTATGTGCTGACAGTCACTCACAACAACTACGTCCCGATTTTCGTCTGGGCCTCCACGATGTACGTCGCTGCCTGGTTCTTCATCCAGCTCCTGGTCCCCAAGATCGAGCCGGCGGCCAAAGTGGTAACTCTGTTCAATGGTAAAGAGTAGCAGTTGATAAAAAGGCGAAAAATCCCGAAGCGAAGCACTCGCTTTATCTGGCTTCTCGTGGCTGTCTTTCTCGTTTTTGCTTCTGTGAAACTGCGCCCGCTTTTGCTAGTTCAGGCGGCACAAACTGGCGATGTTCCTTTAGCTCGGCTGGCGCTTTCGGTCGGAACCAGCCCGAACACGATAACATCTGGCGGTGGAATCGGGCGACCAGTTTTAGTCTTAGCGGCTATAGGCCGCCACCTAGTGTTGTCAGATTGCTTCTAGACGCAGGAGCTGACCCAAACAGGGGTGATGGAGCAATGCCTCCTCTGGTTGCTGCCGCTATTGGTGGTAATGCTGAGTGCATCCGACTGTTGCTGTTGCATGGAGCCGACCCAAACGGTCATTACAAAGATGGTTCGTCGGTTCTAGATTCGCTGTCTTATCCCCCTAACCCCGTGATTGTGGCTATGCTGAAGCACGCTGGGGCCAAAGAATGATAACAGTGAACAAGCCTTGAACATGATATATGGTAGATCACCAGCCTCAAATGCATGTCCACTCCTCCTATGTCATCCCATAGCGCGCATTCCGACACCGGCGACGGGCCGGGGCTTCACCTGACGACTGGCCGGCTCGCCTGGGCCTTTGCCGAGATGAGTCTGCACGGCTCGGCGGGGTCATGCCCTGAGCGCGGCGGGTGCTCGTGGAGCACCGGGCCTGGCTCGACGACCGTGGTTCACCGAACTGCTCTCATTCAGCCAACTTGTGCCGGGGGACAACGTTTTCAACCTCGCCGTCATCTTCGGCTACCGCTACGGCGGAACGCGCGGCTCGCTGGCCGCCGTTCAGGGCGCGATGCGCGGCACGTCCGCGGTCGTCGCCGGGCTGCCTCTGGTGACGGGGATCAAGCTCATGGGGAGCCAGCCGCGCGCCCCGCGCGTACTGGCACCGCACTGTCCGCACTGGCTCAGATCTCGCCCGGCCTGAACACCATGTACGCCGCGCTGTTCGGCTGACAGGTGGCCGGGCCTGCGGGCGCCGTGTCCGCGGCGATGATGTACGGCCCTTCCTCCCTAGGAGCCTGGCTGGTGGAGCGATACACTGGTGGAGCGGTACACGGGACGCTACCGGGCCGCGGCATGGATGGTGATTGGGCGCCGCGCGCTGGCCCCGATCACGATCGCGCTGCTTCTCGCCAGCGGCTACCTCATTACGCGCGGCGCGGACCACAGCCCAAGCCCTCGCGCTGACGCTTGTGACCGTCGCCCTGGGGATTCGGACACGTTTGAACCCGCTCTGGCTGGTCGCTCTGGGCGCCGCACTCGGCGTGACAAATATTATTCACTGATGTTACGCAAGAGCGTGGGATTGAAGAGCGTGGGAATGAGAGGCGCCGTGGGATTGAAATCCTGTGCTGTGGGGCGCGGACGCCCAGTGACCGCCTGCGCGGGCACAGAGAGGAGACGTCATCCGCTCTGTCTCCCCGCAATCTTGTCTCCCCGCAGGGGGAGACTTGGCCGAAGGCCCCACAGCGTAGGATTTCAATCCCACGGCGCCTCTCATCCCCACGGCGCCTCTCATCCCCACGGCGCCTCTCATCCCCACGGCGCCTCTCATTCCCACGGCGCCTCTCATTCCCACGGCTCTGCGACCCTGCGTAACATCAGTGAAGATCAAGACCAGGACTGCTGCACGAGGACTGCTGCACGAGGACTGCTCCTCAGTCGCGGAGCGACTTTCACATTGAGTAGACCGGCACTTCCAGTGCCGGTGACCGCTTTGCACACACCCTTTTGCCGGGCGGCAGGAATTCCCCGCGCGCGCGGTGAAAAAAGGCCAAAGCCATGCCTACACCACTCCCCCAAACTGAACTTCTGACCGAATTTCTGACCGAACTTCTGTCTGGCCGACAGGCTGAAACCCTGCGCGCCGCCGTGGACCGGATCATCCCCGCCGACGACTACCCCGGCGGCTGGGAGGCGGGCGTCGGCGGTTATTTCGCGCATCTTCTGACGCGCGAACCCCAATTTTTGTTCCCCACCCGGCAGGGCCTGGACGCGCTGGACGCCGAAGCGCAGACGACTGAGGGCGCGGCGTTCGCCGCGCTGCCGCCGGGCGTCCAGGACGCCCTTCTGGCCCGCGTCGAGGCCGGGGACGTGCGGGCGGACTGGCCCCTGCCCGCCGCCGGCTTCTTCCGCCGGCTGGTTTCTCAGGCGATGGAAGGCTTCTACGCCGACCCCGGCAACGGCGGCAACCGGGACGGCGTCGCCTGGCGCATGGTCGGCTACCGCGTCACGGCCTGAGCGCCGACTATTCCGCGCCGCACCTGTAGAGGGCAAATGACACCAGAACAGCAGAAGGACGCCGGGCGGCTTGATCGTTATATCGTGCGAAGGTTTGTCTTCGGTTATGAATGATACCAAGTGACGCGAGGCGATGGCTATCCTGCAAGAACTGATGGGCTTTAACGTCCAGTTCCGCGTCAAGTGTGTCCAATCCTCGGCATCAAGCGTCCGTTGGGATGGATGGACATTGATGTGGGGGATAGCACTGAGGCGGTTATGAAAGCGTTCAGCACGAAGAGCATTCCATTTTATCTCAATGGCTCAATCATACGGATACAAGGCTACACAAGGCCGGAGCAACTACCCATCTGACGCGACGTTGTCGGCGCACAATCGCATTCTGAAACTTTCCGCCGCCTTTGACGTATGATGTAAGAGAAGCAGCGTCCTACGCTTAGGACCTGTGTTTCGCCCGAAAGGAACTGCGGTTGAAGTCTCCTCATAAATACGCCGGGCTGGTCGCGACGCTGGGCCTGGCCGGGCTGACGGCCTGCGCGCTGGCGACCGGCGGCGCGCGGCGTGCGCCGACGTCGCACCCGAAGGCCCCTGCGAAGGCCCCGTTGATTGTCCAAGCGGCGGCCCCGGCGACGGTGACGTATGCCCACGACATCGCGCCGATCTTGTACCAAAACTGCACGACCTGTCACCGGACGGGCGAAGTCGCGCCGTTCACCCTGGCCTCTTACGGGGACGCGAAAAAGCGCGCCCGTCAGATCGCGCTCGTCACTCAGGGCCGCATCATGCCCCCCTGGAAGGCCGATTCGCATGGGGAGTTCCAGGACGAGCGGCGGCTGACGGCCCCGCAGATCGCCCTTCTCCAGCGATGGGCGGACAAGGGCGCTCCCGAGGGAAACCCGGCGCAGGAGCCGCCGGTCCCGCATTTCCCCGCCGGCTGGGCCTCGGGCCGGCCCGACCTGGTCATCGCGCCGTCCAAGTCCTACACGGTGCCCGCCGAGGGGCGCGACCTCTACCGCTGCTATGTCATCCCCACCGACTTCGCCGAAGATCGGTACGTTTCCGCCGTGGATGTCCACCCCGGCAACCGCGCCGTCGTGCATCACGCCCTTATCTATGTGGACACAGGCGGGACGGCCCGCAAGCTGGAAGCAAAGGCGCAGGACGGCAGCCCCGGCTACCCGGAGTTCGGCGGGCTGGGCTTCCTGCCCGCCGGGATGCTCGGCGGCTGGGCGCCCGGCGCGACGGCTCACCGCCTGCCCGCCGACACGGGCATCCTGCTGCCCAAGGGCGCGGACATCGTGCTCGAAGTCCACTACCACAAAGACGGCAAGCCCGAGACCGACTTGACGCAGGTGGCGCTTTACTTCAACCAGGGGCGGATCGCCCGGCCGATGCACCTTTTCCCGCTCGCCAACACCCACCTACGCATCCCGCCCGGCGACAAGAGCTATGAGCTGCGCGCGTCCCTGCCCGTGATCTTCGACGCGACCCTGCTCACTGTCTTCCCGCACATGCACGTCCTGGGACGGCGGATGACCGTCACGGCGACCCTGCCCGACGGCACCACCAAGCCGCTCGTGGACGTTCCTGATTGGGACTTTAGCTGGCAAGGCTTCTACTCCTACAAACAGCCGGTTCACCTGCCCGCCGGGTCGCGCGTGGACCTGGTCGCCCACTACGACAATTCCACCGGCAACCCGCTCAACCCGAGCAGCCCCCCGAAGCTCGTCACCTGGGGCGAGCAGACTACGGACGAGATGTGTCTGTGCTACCTCGGCTTCACCGTGGACGCCGAGCACACACCGCCAGGCAAGACGGCCATGAGGCTGCCGAAGTGAGGACCGCTTCGCGCCTCCTCCTCGCCCTTCTCTGCCTGCTGGCCGTTCCCGGCGCGCGGGCGGGGACGGGCGGCGACCCGCTGCCGAACACGGCGGGCAAAAAGGCCGTCGTGCTTCTGTTCATCGCGCGCGACTGCCCGATCTCCAACGCCTATGCGCCCGAGATCAAGCGGATCATCGCCCGGTATACGCCCGAAAAGGTCGCCTTCTCCCTCGTCTACCCGGACCCGGACACGTCCCTGGCTTCCGCGAGGCAGCACGCGCGGGAGTACGGCTACACCTGCCCCTTGCTCCTGGACCCGGCCCACCGGCTGGTGCGCCGGGCGGGCGCGACCATCACGCCCGAGGCCGCCGTGTTCGCGCCCAATGGCCGGCTGCTCTACCGGGGCCGCATTGACGACCTCTACCTCGGCTTCGGGCAGCGGCGCTACGCCGCGACCCGCCACGACCTGCGGGACGCACTCGACGCCGTCCTCGCCGGCCGTCCCGTCCCGACAGCGCGAACGCAGGCCATCGGCTGCTTCATCTGACAGGGCGGTTTTCTTCGGGGCTTGGGCGGGTAAAGGGCTGAAAGGAGATCACGACTATGACGATGGAACAACTGCGCCAGTCGCCTGTGCCGGGCCTGGGGCTGGACCCCGACGATCTGGGGCAGCTCGCGCCCGTGGGCCAGAGCGACGACTTGGACGTGCTCACGGAAGGGCCGGACGACGACTCGATGGACAGCCTGCCCGACGGCGACCGGCAGCTCACGACCGACAGCACGGCCCTGGACGGCGGCGGGGCGGGCGACGATGCCGCGCTGGGCGGGGGCGGCAACAACGACAGCGACCTGGGCGCGGACGTGGCCGGCGACATCGGCCCGAAGCACGATTAGACCCTGCCAAAGACTGGCCCCCCCGGCCCCCATCACGGTTGACGGGGGAGAAGATGGCCCCCCGGCCCCCAATTCTGGGGGGGTAGGAACGAACAGGGTTGGGGCCTTTCCGGGTTCTTCTGGTCCGGTCCCTCCATTATTGGGGGCGAGGGGGCTTTCCAGAAATTCTCATAGTGGGCAGATCAGCCCGTAGGCGCACGTTTGGCACTCGTCGCCCGATTCAGGCCGGGCGGGGAACAGGCCCAGTTGGATGCCGCGCGCGGCCTTTTCGTATTTGGCGACCCGGTCCGTCTCCCACTTGATCTCCTGCTTCTTTTCCGGCGATGCGACCGCCCGGATCGTGCCGCCCGAGAGGTAGCGCAGCTCGACGCGGACCGGGGCGTCCGGGTGCGTCTGATTGGCCGCGCGGCGGTACAGGGCCAGACGCTTGTCGGTGTGATCGCTGTCGCCGGGCTTGCCCGTCAGGTGGCGGGCGACGATCAGGGTCCCGTCGGCCAGATCCCGGCGGACCGCGTCGGGCCGGACGTGGACGTGGCAGTTCGAGAGCGTCGCCCGCAGCGACCCGGCCCCCGCCCGCTGCTCGGTCTCGGCCCCCAGCGCCGCGCCCGCGCGCAGCATCGCCAGGGCGCCGGCTTTGTACTTCGCCTCGTGCAGATGGCCGACCGGGCCGTCCTCCGCCCAGAAGGCTTCCAAGCGGGCTGCGACCTCCGCTTCGGTGGGCGGCTGGCCCTGTTCCCGCGCGTCTTCCAGCCAGTGCAGCGTCCGGCGGACACAGGCGTGGAACTGCGGGTAGCCGTCGGCGGTGAACGCGCCGGGGAGCTTCAAGGTTTGGCCGTAATGGTACTGGCGCGGGCACCGGAGATAGGTTTCCAGCGCCGACGACGAGTATTCCGGCAGCGCGTCGGGCGTCTGGGGGAGTTCGTCCGGGGCAGGGGCGGGCGGGCGTCCTGCGGGCCAGGTCGTTTCGGCGATGCCGCGCGCCTCCAAGTGGGGCTGGATCAGGGCCAGCAGGGGGGACGGTGCGACGGCGCGGTCCGTCCCGCTCGTCTCGGCACGCGACAGGACCAGGTGGTCGCGGGCGCGGGACAGGGCCACGAAGAACAGGCAGCGCTCCTCGTCCAGTTCCCCGCCCGCCGCGTCCGCCAGGCCCGGCGGGGTGGGTATGCCGTCGCTCCGGCCCCGCGTCGGAAACTGCCCCGCGCCTAAATTCGGCACGAAGACGACCGGGTATTCCAGTCCCTTGGCGGCGTGGGCCGTCAGCAGGCGCACGGCGTCCCACCCCTCGGCCTCGGCGGGCAGTGTCCCGCGCGGGGCCTGGCCCGATGCCGCCATCCGGCGCAGGTGGGCCAGAAACGCACGGATGGGGTGGGGCGTACCGGGGTGCGTCTTGGGGACGACCAAACGCCGAGGGAAGTTCGCCGCCAGCCCTAAAAGCTGGTGGATCGCCAGCATCCGCCCCCGCCGGGCGAACGGCTTCGGCTCCCCGGCCTCAAGAAACCGCAGAAAGCGGGACAGCCCGAACAGATAAAAGCGCAGCAGGGCCGCCGGCTCGTTCTCCTTCGCTTCCAGCGCGGCCAGATGTGCCGCCAGCCGTCCCAGGCCGGGATGCAGGCCCGGCTCCGCCAACGCTTCCCGCAGCGGCGTTTCCGCGCGCCGCATCTGGGTCAGAACAGCCAGCGCATCGGCCTGGGGCACATCGTATTCGGGAAGCGCGGCGACGCGGAGGAGCGCGGAACCGCCGGGGTCGGCGAGCAGGGCCAGCAGGCACAGCAAGTCTTTGATTTCGGGCCGCTCCAGCAATGCGCCGAGGTACAGAACGGGGATGTCCCGCGCAGACAGCAGCCCGGCCAGTGCCTCGGCCTGGGCGTGGGAGCGGCACAGGATGGCCTGGGCGCGGAAGTCCCAGCCGCCCGCTTTCAGGTCCCCGATGGCCCGCGCGATGCCGTCCGCCTGGCCCGCGTCGTCGGGCGCGACGGCCTGGGTAACGGCGGGGTAGGAGGCGTGGGCGTCCACGCCCCGGTGCGCGTGCCAGACAGGGGAGGAGATCGCCCCCCCGCCCCCAATTCTGGGGGAGTCGGAAAGAGCGAGACAGACATCCCCTCCGGCCCCTTCCCCTCTGGCTCCCCCAGAATTGGGGGCGGGGGGGCGATCTCCAGAATTGGGGGCCGGGGGGCTTTCCATCCCCCGGCTCGCCGCGCCGAACAACTCCACGATGGGTGCCCGCGAACGGTAATTGACGCCCAGTTCCAGCCGCTGCCCGGTCGGATAGTCCCGCCCGAAGGCGGCGACATTGGCCGGGGACGCGCCCTGAAACTGGTAGATGCTTTGCCGGTAGTCGCCCACCGCCCACAGCCCCGCAGCGTCCTCGCCCGCCAGCAGCTTGACCAGCCGGGCGCAGGCGCGGTTGACGTCCTGGTACTCGTCGGCCAGGACGTGCGGGTATTCGGCCTGCAACGTGGCGAGCACGTCGGGATGCCCTTCCAGCAGTTCCACCGTCCGCGCAATCAAGTCGCCGAAGTCTAAAAAGCCGCCTTCGCGCAGCAGGCGCTCGTAGACGCCGTAGCAGTGGGCCACCTCGGCGGCCTTCGCGGCCTGTCCCTGCCGCTTGAGCGCGTCTTCCCGCTTGCCTTTGAGGCCCCGGTCACTCCCCGCCGCCTCGATCTGCGCCTCGACGGCCGCCAAAGCCGCGTCGGCAGGGGCGCGCATGGCTTCACAAAGAAGGGCATAACGCTCCGGCGGGCACAGCTCGTCTTTGGCCCGCCCAATCTGGCCCAGAATGCCGCCCAGGTGGATCGCGGGCTGGTACAGGTTGTCCAGCGCGTCCAGGTTCAGCGCGTCCAGATGGTTTTCCAAGAGCGTCACGGCGTCGGGAGTGTCCAGCAGCTTCAGCTCGCCCCCCAGCCCGAGTTTGTGCCCGAAGCGGCGCAGGACGAGCTGGCCGAACGCATGGAACGTCCCCACCCACGGCCCCGCGCCCTCGGTCCCGACGCCCGCCGCGACCAGCCGCTCGCGCATCTCGCCCGCCGCCTTGCGCGAAAACGTCAGGGCCAGGATTTGGGTCGGCGGGACGCCCTGCCCCTGCGTCAAGAATTGGCACCGCCCCACCAGAGTCTTGGTCTTGCCCGTCCCCGGCCCGGCCCCCAGCAGCAGCGGCCCGCACGCGACCTGCGCCGCCGCCGACTGGAACTCGTCCAATGTCACGGCGCCGGATGCCGCCGGCGACGGGGCGGGCGTGTCTTCGGCCATCGGCGCCAGCAGCACGGCGTCGGCAAGCTGCCGCTGGACCACGCCGTCCGGCATCCCCAACGCCTCCGCGATCTCCCCCGACGACAGCCCTTCCTCCCCGAACAGACGCCGGGCGAGCGGGCCGGGCAGGAGCAGCTCGGCGGCAAACATGTTCGCCTCGTCCTCGCGCCGCCGCCGGGGGGCATCGTCCTCCACCTTGCTCCGCGCGCCCATCGTGGGTTCGGCGGTCTGGGCCGGGTCCAGGTCAGACGCCGTGCAGTCGCGCCGTTCCCCGCCGTGCAGCCAGACATGCGCCAGCGCGTGCGCGGCCTCAAACGCCGCCCCCTCCGCCGGCCCCGCTCCCGCCAGGCACGCTTCCACCACCGCCTGCGCCGTCCGCGCCTCTTCTAAAGACAGCCCCAGCGCCGCCCGCCGCGCCCGTGCCTGCCGCCTGATCTCACTCATCGCTTCCCCATCCTTCGCTTCCCATCCTCCTACTGCTGCCGATCTCTGCCGTGCCTTACTATAGCATGGGCAGACAGAGGAACGCAAACGATGGCGGAGGGGCGAACACGAGGTTCGCCCCTCCGTCTCCTGCCGCCTTATTCCCGGTTGACGCCGAGCAGTGACTCCAGAATGCTCCGCTCCTCCACCGGCAGTTCCAGCAGGATGCGCGGGTCCGGCGGGTCGCCGGAGTCAAAGTAGCGAATGGCGGCATCCAGCAGTCGCAGGGGCAGGCGCATCTCGGCATTCTCCCCGGCGGCCTTCTGCCACGTCTCCAGCCAAAGTCGGCGGGAGGCGGGGTTGAGGAGGGGCGAGGCCACGTCGGGGAGGGTCGCCGTCAGCGCCTGCCCCAGAATGGGGCCGCTTCCGTGCTGGCCGTAGAGCAAGGCCAGCGTCTCCGCCCGTGCTTGCCACTGGGCCTGGTCGCCGGCCAGAAGATGGCCCGCAGCGAGTATCATGAAGTCCAATAGTTCTTCGGACTTGTCCTGAAATCTCGGCAGTAGGTCCGCCAGTGCCACGAATGCTTCCGCCCACCGGCCCAAATATAGGAGCGTGTCGGCACGGTTCAAGTGAAATATGACTTGGCCTTGATTTAACATGATGGCCTGATCATAGCTTTCCAGCGCCTCCTCGTCGCGTCCTAAACGACGCAAAATTAAGCCTTTTAACTCCCAAGCGTCAGCATACTCTGGGTCTGACTTCAGGGCCTGCCTAAAGGCTGTCAGCGCTTCCTCGTGACGCCGTAAATGGCTTAAAGCCAATCCCATGAAGAACCAAGCATCGGTATTCTGTATGTCTAGCATCAGCGCTGTCTCAAAAGCAGTTAATGCCTCCTTATAACGCTTAAGTCGATTTAGATGAACCCCAGCCCACATCCGATCTGAGGCATTGCCGCGAATAGCAACAAGTTCCTCCCGAACTTCAAGCGCCTTTTCGTGGTGCCCTTGATCATAGAATACTTTCCAGTCTTTCAAACACGCGGTAACACGAGGGTCTTCCGCATTCTCGGACAAGCGTAACGCCTCCCGCAGATGCCATTGAGTGAGCATCGCATCCGGCGGCAGCAGGGACAGCCGCCGCTCTAGGTCTTCGCGCGTACACCAGAGGCGCAGGAAGTCTACGAAGAGCTTGATCGGTTCGCCGCGCTGCTTTTTGACTTCCAGGCACAGGCGCATCAGGGGTTCCCGAAGCTCGTAAAAGGACTCGCGGCCGACTTTGTGGGCCGTGGCGTAGCCCTTCTCGCGAAGCTCCTGAAGCTGGCTGGAAACCGTCTGATGGGTCAGAAAGCTGCGGGCGGCGATCTCCTTAACGGGGATCGCGCCGCACGCGTCACTCAAAATTTCCACGATCTTGCGCTGCTGGGGGGACAGGGAGCGCATCTTGGACTGGTAGTAGGGAGTCAGCGCGTCCAGCATCTTCAGGAACGGCGCGACCAACTCGTCCAGCGCCTCGCGGGTCAGGAACTCAGAGAAGATGACATACACGCGCGGGTTGCCGCCGGCGAGGTGATGGACCGCCCGCACGCGCGCCCGGCCGGCGGGCGTGTGCAGGAACGAGGTCAAGAGGGTGTCTTCTTCCAACTCCGCGATCTTGGTCAGGAGCAGGACGGCTTCGTCCAGGCTCAGGCCCGGCAGGTGCTGGACGCGGAAGAAGTTGTAGAAGGGCGACGTCTGGCGGGAAACGCCGCCGAACAGGCCCTGCGAGGTGGCGAGGATCGAGGAAAAGCGTGTGTCCTGCAAGAAGGCTCGGAACCGCTTCTGCCCCTCATCGCCGATCCCGTCAAAGAGGTCGTCCAGGTTCTCGGCCAGCAAGAGCAGCGTGCGCGGGCCGACGATCTCGCGCAGCAAGTCCTTCGCCACCCGCTCGGCGGCGGTCTGCGTCCCCGCCGCTTGCACGGCGGCGAGGCGCGGCTCCAGCGCAGGGTCGTCCTCGGCCAGTACGCGCAGGATGCGCTGAAGCACGTCCAGAAAGGACGAGACGCCCCATTCTTCCTCCCGTAGCCAGGCGATCAGCAGGTGGTCTTGGATATCGTTCATGGCCCGTAGGCGGTGGTAGATGAGGGAGACCAAGTGCGTTTTGCCGATGCCGCGTGGCCCGATGAACAGCGTATGGGATTTGGTGGCGGTCAGTACGCTCTCGCGTACCAGTTCTACCGTGCGCTGGGCCTCGCGCTCGCGCTGGACGAAGATGGCTTCCAGCGCTTCGGGGGGCATCAGGCTCGGCGTGAAGCGGGAAAGGAAGGGAGTGTTCATGCCGCCCCCTCCGGCGCCGTCAGCCCGCGCTGAAGCCGCCACGACCGCTGGATCAACGGAAATCGGAAGCGGTACGCGCTGTTCCGCTCCTGCACCAGATAATGATCGCGCTGCAAGAGCGTCAGCACGGCCCGCGCCCGTTCCTCATCGTCCGTCGCGATCTTGGCCTTGAGCTGGTTGAACAGGGCGGCGAACGCCAAGGGTTCGAGTGATGAGGCCACGAGGTCGAGGAGGGCGAGAGCGAACCGGCGGTCCTCTGGAACGGTATAGTAGGTGTCAATGCGCTCCCGGTAGTGCCGCATGTGCCAGCCGTCCTGCGGGTCGGTCAGGCACTCCTGGATCAAATCCTCCACCGAGGACGGGCTGGCCGGTTTGCCGCCCTGCGCGAGCCGATCCACCACGAACTGGATATAAAAGGCGTTGCCGTCACAGACCTGCGCGATGGCGCGGGCCGTCGCCTGGGGATTGTCGGCGACGACACCCTCGCCCTGGAGAAGCTTCTGGGCGACTTCTTCCGCGTCTTCCGGGGCGAGCGTCGGCACGTCAATCAGCTTCATGTCGTTGGTCGGGTCGTTCGCATAGCCGACCTTTTTGAACGATGTGATGACGCTGTGCAGGCCGATGGAGCCAGTGAACACCATCCGCACGTTCTTGTGCTGATTCCGCATCTGGCGGAGCGTGTCAGGACCTCCATCGCCGCACTCTCGCTGACGGTCCGGGCGATGTCGTAGATCATGTAGGGCATCTCGTCCCAGAACAAGATGATTATTCGCTCCTGCTGCTCCGCCAGGTCAGCGACCGTTGCCGTCAGCAGATCTTTCCAGTGATGCTGGGGAACATTCTCCGGGAGCCTCAGCAGATTGCCGACCTGAATGCCCCCCAGGTGCTTGAGAAGGTTCTGCATCCGCGTCCCTGTCTTGTGCAGTGTGCTCAGATACTGCTCGACATCCCGGTAGACGTTCTCGGCGAACTCCAAGGGCGTCTTTGTCCCTTCCAAGTCGCGGTAGATGGGTAGTTTGTCGGCAGGCGCTTCCGCCTCCATCTTCCGAATCAGGTTCGTCTTCCCGATACGGCGCTCGGCGCTCAAGATCACGCTTTGCTTCTCCAGCGTCCGCCAGATCGTAGCCACCAGCTTATCTCGACCAATAACTTCCGATGGGTCAAGCTGCCCGCCGATATTTACTCGCATAGTGGCCCTTCTTACTCTTAATGTACGTCAAATCTATTGTACGCTAATTTTGACGTACATTAAACACAGTAGCAAAATCAATTTTTTGTGCAGGCTGGTAGAGACTACGGGAGAGTATAAAAACCAAGTGTTTCTAAACGCAAGAAAAACGCGCAGGAGAATCGCCTGCCTGTGAACAACTATCCCAAGCAAGACCATGAGTGAACAGACCGTCATCCTAACGGCCCCCCCTGATGCCGCGCCGATCCTGGAAATGCAGGGGATTCGAAAAGCCTTCCCCGGCGTGCGCGTCCTGGACGACGTTTCGCTCACCGTCCGGCCCGGCGAGGTCCATGCCCTGATGGGCGAGAACGGGGCGGGCAAGTCCACGCTGATGAAAATCCTCGCGGGTGCGCTCCAGGCCGACGCGGGCGAGATCCGGCTGGGCGGCCAGACCGTCCACATCGCCACGCCGCAGCAGGCGATGGACCTCGGGGTCGGCATCATCTATCAGGAACTCAACCTCGCCCCGCACCTGAACATCGCCGAAAACATCTTTCTAGGCCGCGAGCCGCGCCTCGTGCCGGGCTGGATAGATGGCGCCAAGATGCGCCGCGAGGCCCAGGCGCTGATGGAGAACCTGGGGATGCGGCTGGACGTCCGCACCCTCGTGGGCCGGCTCACCATCGCCCAGCGGCAGATGGTCGAGATCGCCAAGGCCACCAGCCGCAAGGCGCGCGTCCTGGCGATGGATGAGCCGTCGGCGACCCTGACCGCGCACGAACTCGAAAACCTGTGGCGGCTGATCCGGCAGCTCAAGTCGCAGGGCATCGGCATCATCTACATCTCGCACCGCATGGACGAGGTGTTCCAGATCGCCGACGCCGTGACGGTCCTGCGCGACGGGCGCGTCGTCGGCAGCCGGCCCATCGGCGAGATCGGCCGCGACGACGTCCTGCGCCTGATGGTCGGGCGCGACCTGGACGAGACGTATCCCAAAGAGCACGCTCCCGTCGGCAAGCCTGTGCTGGAAGTCCGGGGCCTGTCGCGGCGCGGCGTCCTGGAGAACATCAATTTCACGGTCCACGCCGGGGAAGTCGTCGCGCTGGCCGGCCTGGTCGGGGCGGGGCGGACCGAGATCGCCCGCTGCCTCTTTGGGGCGGATGGGTGGAGCGCAGGCGAGATGCGTTTGGACGGCGTCCCGTTCGTCCCCCGTTCGCCCCACGACGCCATCGCCGCAGGCATCGGGTTCGTCACCGAGGACCGCAAGGAGCAGGGCGTGGTCCTGAACCTGTCGGTGCGCGAGAACGTTTCGCTGGCCTCGCTGGGCAAGGTGTCCAAGTTGGGCTTTATCCAGCGCGGCGCGGAGGGGGCGGAAGCGCGCGAAAGCGTCCAGCGCCTGCGGGTGCGGACGCCCTCCGTCGAGCAGAAAGTCGGCAACCTGTCCGGCGGCAACCAGCAAAAAGTCATTCTGGCGAAGTGGCTGCAAATCCCGCTGAAATTGTTGATCTTGGACGAGCCGACGCGCGGCATTGACGTGGGGGCCAAGCGCGAGATTTACCAGATCATGAACGAGCTGGCCGCGCGCGGGGTCGCCATTTTAATGATCTCCTCCGAGCTGCCTGAAGTCTTAGGGATGGCCGACCGGATCGTGGTCATCCGCGACGGGCGCGTGGCGGGGTCATTGGATCGGGCCGAGGCGACGCAGGAAAAGGTCGGGGCGCTGGCGCTGGCGGGGTGAGGGAAAATCGCCCCCCGGCCCCCAATACTGGGGGAGTCGGAGAGGAACTGGAGGGGAGCGTGGGATTTGGAGGCGTGGGATTTGGAGGCGTGGATGGGGGGAGCGTGGGATTAAAATCCTACGCTGTGGGGCGAAGCGCCTAGTGTCCGCCTGCGCGGACAAGGAAAGGCAGTCGTGAGCCTATCTTATCTCCCCGCTCTTAATCTCCCCGCAGGGGGAGAATGGGCGTCCGCGCCCCACAGCGTAGGATTTCAATCCCACGGCAACTGCGTAACGCCAGAGGAGAAGACGAGGACCTAGGAGGGGTGTATGCTGAAGAACAAGCTCTGTGTCGCGGTGCACTTCGTGTGGGCGACGTGGGACCGGCAGCCGCTGGTCACGGAAGACATCGAGCGGGACCTGTTCCGCTACCTGGAGACCGTCTGCCATGACGACAGGTGCGAGGTGCTGGCGGTCGGCGGGATGCCCGATCATGTGCATCTCCTGGCGCTGCTGTCCAATACGATCACCCTGGCCGACCTGATGAAGCATGTCAAAGGCGGCTCATCGCGGTTTGTCACAGGAACGCTGCGCCCCGGCGTGTGGTTCGCATGGCAGGGCAGCTATGGTGCGTTTTCTGTGAGCCGCCGTGATTTGGGTAAAGTCATACACTAGACCTCTTGCATAAGGGTCAATCGTTGAGTTCATGGTTGTAAAGGGCCGCGATCAAGTTGAACCGCAGGCCGAACCGCCGCCGCCGGTTGCGGTAGCGCTCGGACAGGATGCG
>JAABUL010003951.1_pt1 | contig 20827 bp, 19 predicted proteins | sample 5559151 | NCBI WGS metagenome assembly JAABUL01 (sample SAMN10711876, study PRJNA513368) | rock metagenome | isolation source: Antarctica rocks | place: Antarctica: Victoria Land, Pudding Butte sud | reverse complement strand
CTCAGTACCTTACCTTAGCGCCTTTCTCCTGACACGTTCCAGGGGGCCACTCTGTTGCAAATCCTCTTCTTCTCTTCATCGCTCTTTCTGACACTCGACAACTTCAACGATTTCTTTATTTGACCACAGTCGCTCTTTAGCATACAGTTTCTCTTTCCACGCGCTCACGTTTCGTTTTTCCAACTACGCTCGCTCATACTCGCCTTTGGACTTCGCAACATAATCAACTCTACCAATCGCTTTTCAACTTCCAAAATGTTCACCAAGTCTACCGTTCTCCTCGCGCTTTTCGCCGTGACTGCTCAGGTGGCCGTTGCTGCTCCCCCAGCATGTCTTTTGGCAGCTCTCAAGTAAGAACGTCTTGTCCTTAACTGTGAAGGGTTTCCTAACACATTTTCCAGCACTTTCCAAAGCCCAGCTGATCTCCCCACCCTTTGCGGCACAGACTCCTCCAAGGTACAAGCAGCTATCAAGAAGATTTGCGGTGATAACACCCAAACTGCTTTGGACGCGTACGCAAGCACCTGCAAGAGCGCTGGCAAGACCGTCTGTAAGTCATGATTCTCTTATAATCCGAGACACCTCGATCCTCGGCTTATCTGGTGATTGTGTAGCAATTGCTTCATCATCTGGCTCCTCCACTGCGTCAGGTTCTGTTTCGGCATCGGCTTCCGGCTTAGGCTCCGCCTCCGGAACCGGAGCACCGTACCCTGTCGTCTATATATCTACTTACTACGACACCGTCTGCTCTTGCACGAAAACTGCAGCAATTAGGTAAGAAATAAGAAGATGCATCCGTCTGGAGGTAATGTTAGACTGATACTCTGTAGCTCCACTGGCGTCGCTGGCTCCACTGGCTTTGCAACTGGTACCGCTGCTCCCACTGGGACCTCCCCGTCCGGTTCAGGCGCCGGCTCCGCAACCAGTCCAGCGGCTACTGGCTCACCAATCCTCCCATCTGCGACCAAAGGCCCCGGAGGATCGACGACTCCTCCCAAATTCACCGGCGCTGCCACGAAGAACATTGGCTCTTTCGCGGCCGTCCTCATTTCAATCGTTGGTCTTGCTGTGGCTTTGTAGATTCCTGGTCCGTTCCTGATAGATATTGCAAACTGTGTATAGAATATCTACAAAGACATCGATTTGATAGAAGTCTTATGCATGTCTGGCGACACTGCAAAGCTATGTTTCGATTCTTTGCTCTTCCTCGGGTGATGGCTTGTGCTATGGGCAGCTGCAGAATGTTATAGACTGGTGTTAGAAGTCAGCGGTGGAAATTCTGACGCATCAAATGGCGTTTTCTGTTATCCCCATCCTGCTGTCTTATTAGTACCAATTAATCCTTTCGAGTGTGACCTACTTTTCTTGGCTACGCCATAGACGCTTATCAACTTACCTGTAAACGAGTGAAGGCTACTCTCTGCCTGATATACTTCAAATACTGGAGCGACGTCCAAGTCGATTGCAGGTTCAAACCCATCAGCTGGACTACGAATAGGTACTGTATGTATCCATGGTGACATGTCCAATGGCTTTCTAGGTTAGACCGTAACTAAATGTACTGCCTCAACCATAGGTAACCTCTCATCGATGACTTGAACTATATGAGCTTTGTTCGTCTTGAATGTTTCGACGGCTGGCTTAAGATGTGGGTTCTTGAAGTCTAAATTTGGTACAAACTGTGACCTGACCTTGAACAAATGTCTGTCCTGCGTGCCAGCTTTCTACTAGGTGATATACAGGAGGTATGTGAGGTATTCTTTACCGTCCACCGGAACCCGAGCTTCTAAATTCCATGACTGCTCCTAAATCCCATCCCTCTGCTCGAAATTGCTCTATCATCACACGACTATCATATGTTCGTCATACAACACATCAAATTAAGACACTCAAAACTATTATACCTTAGAAGAACTCTCTCAACCCGGAATCCAGGGCCGAATATCAAAGGTAACATTCAGATCTCTTCATAAACGACTTCTCATTCAGAGGCGTTATAGAAAGAAAGGAGATTCACTACTGGGCCATTATACAAAGATACTTCCGAGACGAATAGGAGTATAGTAGCTTACACTCATCATCTTCGCGTATCTACCACTATTCCCTTATCAGCCTCATCATTCTTTATCGGTTCTTACTATATATTACTATATATTACTATTCTTCTATCATTTAACAGAATTTACGCCTACGTGCTTTTCTAGAAGCGTCCGGCGTATAATTTACTATAGCCATAAGGGTTATATTCCCACTTAGAGGAACATAAGGCCAATATACGGTCTATACATTCATCTATAAGAAATCTCTTCTCAGATCATATCTTACCGCCCTTCACTATTCCCATAATACTATCATTTGTTGTCAAATTCACCTGGGTGGAATGATAAGGTGCCGCTACTTTCCCTTTGAAGCAGGACTCAATGTCCCAATTCCTGCAAACCTTGTTCATTTCACAAACTTCTGTCAAGCTGATTTGCAGTTCCAAAGTGCTCGAACCAAGCTGACCTCCTTTTCTAAAAACCTGAACCAGAATGCCTTTACCTAGGACCTTTTCTCTCCTTCATATTCTTGTTATCAAGATCCTTCTACGTCTTTGTGAAGCCAATCCACCCTGCACTGATCTAGTCATCCCCATCACGGCTGGGGCCTCGAACAATGTCTTCCCTATACCCGGAAATTTCAACTACAGCGATCCCAATGCTGTGGACGCTTTGATCTATCAAATAGGTTCTAATGAGCCTTATCCAGTCCAATCTACCCGCGGAACGTTTCAGCTCAGTGCCCGATACTGTGCACCCCAAGTCAATATCGCTAGCCGGGCAAAAACCATCCAACTGTTGGTGCTGGTGCACGGCGTTACTTATAACAAACTCTATTGGTCTGGCTTGAGCTATCCTGTCGGATATCATGGGATGCATACTCATGGATTGCCTTTGCATCCGCGCAAGGCTTTCCCACACTGTCGATCGATCGCCTCGGAGACGGCAACTCCACGCACCCATATCTCATAACCCAATTGCAGATCTTTCTGGAAGAAGCTGTCCTTCATCAGCTAGTGCTGGCGCTAAACTCAGGGGTGGGATCGCAGGAAAAGCACTCTCAAAGGTCATCTTCGTTGGTCATTCGCATGGTTCTATCCTCGGAGGTTGTATGGCGGCCGATTGTCCAAGCGACTTCGCAGCCATTATACTTACTGGCTTCGGAAATAGTGTAGCTCCTACTGGAGCCAGCGTCAACCAGACTACGTTGTATCCTGCTTCAAAGTACGCCCCAAGAGTCGCCGGACTTTGGCTGGGCTATATGAGTATGTCTTCCAAGGATGGCCGGCGTAGCTACTTCTATGGTCCACCTAGCTCATTCGACCAACGACTTTTCCTTCTGAATTTCAATACCGAGGATGATTTGGGTCTTGGGAGAATTTTCTCGCTTGGTGCGGGTCTGAAAACAGCATCGGCCTATACTGGACCAGTCTTCGTAACTACTGGCGCGGAGAACGATGTCTTCTGCATCAACGCTCAGTGTGGAACAGTCGCCTCCGGCCATGGCTGGTGGTCTATTTTCAAAGTCGTCAAAATTCTCCTATTTCCAGCCTGCCAGTATGGGACATTCGATCAATTTGCACTATACCGCCCAGCAGTCTTTTCAGCCGGCGTTCAAGTTCCTAGTCGGTAACGGATTCTGATACTGCCCTTGACTACCTCTCACTTACGAGATTTCAAGAGGTCGGTTGCCAAAAAATCAAGCTTTGACTAGGAGGCTTGAGATTCTGGTGAAATATTAAATTCTAGATCTGAAAAATCTAGTTCTGATCTTTAGGAAGAGAGACAAGTAGATTCATTGGCTATTTGCTCTAAAGATATACACTGGATTAAACCGTAAACTTTCTTGACATATTGAACACATAGTGTGAGAAAGGACTACTATGATGTGTCTTTTGTCTTTGCACCAGGCCTTGGCGAGCTGTGTCCTCTAAAAGCCGACTTTTCTCCGAACTTTGATCGAACGTAATCTGAATCATGCAACTGTTGAGGGCGCAGTTCAAGGCCACTACTGTGCTGAAAGTCTGTGAGATCCCTAGAATTCAGTCTCCTTAATATCTTGCTAAATAGCTTTAGAACGCCAGAAGTGCCCCGCATCGTCATGCCCTCCAGCGACGATTCCTTGCTACTGAGGCAGAACCAAAGATTCCCACCAATTCTGACGTCGGTTCACGAACACCACCATACTCCAAGATTCTAGCTAGGCTCCGAGACGTCCGGAAAGTCCTGGGCATAAGTCGAAAATTGACTCTTGCTGAGAAGATCCTTTACTCGCATCTGGAAAACCCTGAAGAATCCTTACTATCGAACACGCAAAATGGCGCTCAGATCAGGGGCAATGCCACTCTCAAACTCAAGCCAGATAGAGTGGCTATGCAAGATGCGTCTGCACAAATGGCCCTGCTACAATTTATGTCCTGTGGGTTGCCATCTACAGCGGTTCCAGCAAGCATCCATTGTGATCACATGATTGTTGGAGAAAGAGGAGCGGACGTTGATCTACCCGCATCAATTACCGGAAACCAAGAAGTATTCGACTTCTTAGAGTCGGCGGCGAAGAAATATGGGATTGAGTTCTGGCCACCAGGTGCTGGCATCATCCACCAGACCGTTTTAGAGAATTATGCCGCTCCCGGCTTGATGATGCTTGGAACAGATAGCCATACGCCGAACGCTGGTGGCCTGGGTGCAATTGCCATTGGCGTCGGCGGTGCAGATGCTGTTGACGCCATGGTCGACGCTCCGTGGGAACTGAAGGCCCCAAGGATCCTCGGTGTGAAGCTCGAGGGCCAATTGAGCGGCTGGGCCACCCCGAAAGACGTAATCATGAAGCTTGCAGGAATTCTGACTGTACGAGGTGGTACTGGATTTGTTCTCGAATACTTTGGCGATGCAGTCAGAACCATCAGCTGTACGGGTATGGCTACGATATGCAATATGGGTGCGGAAGTAGGTGCCACAACATCAATATTCCCTTTCACACGGAGCATGATCGCGTATCTGGAGTCGACACATAGAGGCCCTGTGGCGAATGCTGCTTTGGACATCGTTTCTTCTGCTGAGTCTTCTAGGCTTCTTCTCGCCGATGAAGGCGCATCTTACGACGATATCGTCACTATAAATCTCTCGACGCTCGAGCCCCATATCAATGGCCCCTTTACGCCGGATCTCTCGACACCCCTTTCAACATTCAAGGACGCAGTCAGAGTTAACAATTGGCCCGAAAATTTCGGTGCTGGTCTTATTGGCAGCTGCACGAATAGCTCCTACCAAGACATGACCCGAGCCGAAGATCTTGTCAAGCAAGCATCAGCCGCTGGCCTCACTCCAAAATCCGACTTCTTCATTACCCCCGGAAGCGAGCAAATCCGCGCTACCCTTTCGCGCGACTCGACCCTCGAAACCTTCTCCTCCGCTGGGGGCACTGTCCTAGCCAACGCTTGCGGCCCCTGTATAGGCCAGTGGAAGCGTACCGACGGCGTCTCGCGTGGCGGATCCAATGCTATTTTCACTTCCTACAATCGCAATTTCAGAGGCCGTAATGACGGTAATCCCGCCACCATGAACTTCCTTGCCTCTCCCGAAATTGTCACGGCTATGTCCTATGCCGGCTCAACAACTTTCAACCCCATGACGGACACTCTAACCACCCCCTCTGGCACCCCTTTTCGTTTCTCTCCTCCCCAGGGCTCTGAGCTTCCATCCTCCGGATTCGCTCAAGGCTCCCCCTCTCTCGAACCCACACCCGGTGTCTCATCCCCTTCAACCCCCATTATCATATCGCCAACCTCCGATCGCCTCGCGGTCCTCGAGCCATTTGTCCCTTTTCCCGAAGGCGACCTAGTGGGCCTCCGTGTCCTCTACAAAATTCGCGGTCAATGTACGACCGATACCATCTCCGCGGCCGGCCCGTGGTTAAAATACAAAGGCCACCTTCCCAACATTAGCGCTAATACTCTCATCGGCGCCGTCAACGCCGAGACAGGCGAGACCAATGTAGCTTATGATCACTTCGAACCCGGCACGCCAAAAACCGGGATCCCGGAGTTAGCAGCAAAATGGAGGTCCCAGGGACAAGGATGGCTTGTCGTTGCCGAGTCCAATTATGGCGAAGGCAGCGCCCGCGAACATGCTGCGCTTCAACCCCGGTATCTTGGCTGTAGGGTCGTGCTTGCGAAATCTTTTGCGAGAATCCACGAGACGAATCTCAAGAAACAAGGAATCGTCCCCCTTACGTTTGGAAATTCGGAGGACTATGACAGCATCGGGGCGGGGGATGTGGTGAGTACGGTGGGGTTATGGGAGATGTTGAAGGCTGGTGGGAAGGGCGTGGTGAGGCTGAAGGTGGAAAACAGGGGTGGAGGGGAGGTGCTGGTGCGGTGTAGGCATACGATTAGTAAGGATCAGGCGGGATTCATTCTGGCAGGGAGTGCACTAAACCTTCTGGCAAAGAAGGGACGTGGAGAGGCTTAGAGACGTAAGCATCCGTTGGAGGTCAAAGACTTGAAGATTCAGTAGATCGGCATGGAGAGGGTCTACCCAGAACAGCCGGGGAAGTATAGGAAAGCAGGTAGACACATCAGTTTACTGGGAGGCACTGCATGGGCTAAAAGCATATAGGTTGTAAGCACGAAGCACAATAGATAGCTAGATAAATCCCCGCATCACACGTCGTTTCGCTTGATCTTGGTGAGATAAATCCCGCCAAGGGTCCGAGGGGAAACACACCTGGCTTCACACAGGTCGCGAATTGGAACTTGGTAGTGTTTGAATAGGGTCCTTGGGGTATGCAACATCTAGCATTTGGCAAGCACAGAGTGCTACAAGACTATAGTAGATTGGGTCTGATGAGCCACGCAAATCCTCGACGCTGGCTCCTAATTGGTCTCCAATGTTCATCAGATACCATAACGCATATCGTGGTCTTCAGCGGCGCTCCGACACCACGTAGGGTTTGCGGAGCGCCTAAGTGCTTGACTCTATGATTGTTATATCATCACCTGAACAGCCTTTGAGAACCCGGCTTGTCCGACCAAGCATTCCTCACCATCTCCTTTCGCTGGCTCCATTTGCGTTCGGAAGACAGTACAGAGCCAAGCCAAGAGGAGACCCGAGGACGGACTCTTTGAAATTGAAAAAGAAGGGGACTCCTCGCCTCAAGAATAAGCCCCATCGAGTTACCCACTTCGTTCCTTCCCACTCCAAGGAGCAGGGAAGACGAAAAAGGCAATCGCATATCTATCCATCTCGACGAAAATTTCCTCAAACCCACCTGGTTCCCTCTCCTCAAACCGGAAAGCCACAACCCCGACCTCCTCCCCAACAGCCCCACCTAGTCCTCAAAAGCAAGCCAAAAGCCCAAAGCGCGGACTCATATCATCGTCCATGCGGTCTTCGAGCAGACCCAGCCGATGAGTCTCAAGGCAGAGAGACTGAGGGAGTGCGAACGGCCAGGGAAGGGGGTTAAGAGGGTGAGGGGGGTGGGAATTGGGGTAAGCCGCGAAGGTTGCTTTTATGGCGGCGCGTTTCCGCGTTCTCTTCTGACGAAGAGATGTCCGGGGACTTTCTCCCAAAGCAGTTTGTACGGAGTGATGCTTCCCCACATAGAGAAGATCTGTTTGTAAGCTTTGATTGCGATTCTTTGAGCGGGGAGTGGAGAAAAAGGGAAGTGAAGCTGGAAGAAATCTTTTAACTTAAGTAGTACGCTCAGTACGGTAGGGCTTAGCGAGGTTGAGCGGTACTACGACTAATGCGGGATAGTCGAGCTTCAGGCGCGTGTTGAAGCTTTGACGCCTGAAGTTGACTGCGAAAACTGGCGGTGGTTCAAGACGATGCTGTTGTCTCTCATCCCGTCGGATTGAGATCCTCTTCTTTTACCTCAGTCAGCCTTTTCGTCTCGTCTCCTTCACAGTCTGCACAATGTCTCTCTTTGGCAGCAACGCCTCCACTGCAGCTTCCGCAAACAATACCAACGGTGACATTTCTAAGGATGTTCCCCTCGCCTCACCGCCAGATGATGGCATCTCAGATCTTTCGTTCTCCCCAGTATCAGAACATCTAGCAGTGGCTTCCTGGGACAAAAAGGTCCGCATATACGAGATCAACGCCCAAGGAGGCAGCGAAGGAAAGACTCTCTTTGAGCACGAACAACCAGTCTTAAGCTGCTGCTGGTCAAAGGCAGCTGTCCTCCACCCATAACCAAAGCTGTCGTTGCTAATCAGCCTACAGGACGGCACCAAGGTCGTCGGCGCTGGTGCCGACAAAGCTGCCCGTCTCCTCGATCTCGGAACTCCTGGCGCAGCAGCCGTTCAAGTCGCCGCCCATGATCAGCCGATCCGCTGTGCCCGTTTCGTCGATGTCCCCGGGCAAGCTACCCCCGTCCTTGTGACCGGGTCCTGGGACAAAACAGTCAAGTACTGGGACTTGCGACAATCGACCCCAGTCGCCTCGCTGAACTGCCAAGAACGCGTATACAGCATGGACGTGAAGAACCAATTACTCGTCATTGCCACCGCAGACCGCTACATTAACATCGTAAACCTGGAGAAACCCACAGAAATCTACAAAACAATGCAATCCCCGCTAAAATGGCAAACCCGCGTCGTCTCCTGCTTCAGTGACGCCTCCGGCTTCGCAGTCGGCAGCATCGAGGGCCGCTGCGCCATCCAATACGTCGAAGAGAAAGACTCTTCCGCCAATTTCAGCTTCAAATGCCACCGTCAAACCCCCCCAACGCAGCGCGACGTCTCCAACGTCTACTCCGTCAACGCCATCAGCTTCCACCCTGTGCACGGCACTTTTAGCACCGCCGGCTCGGACGGCACCTTCCACTTCTGGGACAAGGACGCCAAGCATAGATTAAAAGGGTATCCGGAGACCGGGGGGACGATTTCGAGCACGGGGTTTAACCGGACGGGGAATATTTTTGCGTATGCGGTGAGTTATGATTGGAGCAAGGGGTACTCGGCGCATACGCCGCAGATGGAGAACAAGGTCATGTTGCATGCGGTGCAGCAGGATGAGTGCAAGCCGAGGCCGAAGGTGACAAAGAGGTGATTTGGAGGAAGAGGAAGTTAAGAAAGTTGGAAGGAAGACGAAAGAAGCTAGGAAGTTTTAGGTAGATACCATGGCAAGGCGTTAGGTGAGGCGTCTTTCATGAGGAAGTAGTACGTTGCTAGGAAGGCACTGCGGATGTAAAAGCCAAGGGACATCATTTCCATAGTCGAGTAGAAGAAATCTACATCAGAATTGCAGCGTAGTTCGAGGAAGCGGCTTAACGCCGGTGCAGAATATCTCGAAGGCTGTGGTGTTGGTCCAATGCCAGCTCTGTCTGCAATTCCCAAAGTCCATCTACAAGATTCCCCCCCCCCCAAAATCTATTTCTTCATCAAGTGCGAGGATGCTTGGGCCACTTTGGTAATGTGAAACATTCTGCCACTTCTCATGCACGTAGATGGAACTTTCTTTTGAGCAATAGCTATTTTAGCTGCACCCAAAGACACATCCATGGCGCTCGCTGGTACAACCTCATGCATAGATATAAACGCCTCCATTTCCATTGCCATGGCCATGCAATGTTTTTAACCCCCTCCCCCCCCCCTCTCTATCTGACCCTCCGGTTAGCATGCCCATTAACCTTCTCATCCTCTTCGTCACTATCCCCACCAAGACTATATCTCTCTTCCGCCGCCCCCTCCCCCTCCTCCCTCGGCTCCACAACATGCAGATCATCCAGCTCGCTCTCGTCAAAATCCGCAGCCTCGACATCCCTCCCGTTCCTGCCGCTTCTGCTATGCCCACCTAGCCCCATGCCGCTGGGGAGGAGTTGGCTGTCAGAGCCGCCAAAAAGGCCGTGGTAGCCTGCGCGGCGGCGGCGGTCGCGCCAGACGTACCAGCCAAAGGCGCTAGCGAGGATAATGACGACGATGAGGGCGACTTCACCGGATTTGTAGTAGGCGGCCCACCGCGCTTCTTCCAGCTTGTCTTTCTCCGCCTGCTCGGCCGCTGTGCTGTTGGGATGTCCGCCCACGCTCGTTTCCACGCCCTTTTCGCCGTCGATGCGCGAATCCGCGGGCGTGCCGCCGATGCTGGCGATATCGACGTTCATGAAGCGGTCAAGCATGTCTCGCGAGCGCCGTGGATAGTCAAAGGGAACCATGTGCGAGGAATTGTAAAAGAGAACGTAAGTGAGATTTCGCGCTTCCTGGTATATGCCCGCTGGCTCCCCCTCAAAGGTCCAGTCTCTCCGGGGAGCCAGCGTGCCGGGGGAAATCTCAAATCCTTTGCCGCCATTCCATTCCATATTGTGAATGAGCTGTTCTGTACCGAGGTGGTTGCATATGAGGTCTTGGTCGCCAGAAAACAGCACGACGGGGACATGTTCTAGAAGGCCTGGGAGCATCGTGATAGAGGGTTTAGACTTAGCGGCTTTGAACTGCCCGGTTACAGCTCCGGCGCATTCAGTCCAGCCGGTTTTCTTGTCGGTGTTGACATTGAGGGCTTTGACGACGTCCGGGCGGCGGAGATAGGGGGTTACGCTCGTTAGGTCTGGAGGCCAATTCATGCCGCAGTCTGGGTAGGTGTCGTCGAGGCGAACGTCGTACATGTTGACGCAACGGCCGTCCTTCTGGGTTAAGCGGAGGAATTGGACCAAGATGTTCTCACAAAGTGAGATGTCAACGTGGTCAATTGCTCCAGGTTTGTTGAGCTCATTGGTGCAATCGGCCTCGAATGCCTCGAGCTCCCTGGCGGTATCAGAGCCGCCTTGGACAATGCCAGACTTGTAGGCCATGTCTAGGTAGGCGTGATACTGTTCGGTTGGTGATATCCAGCCATTGCCGATCAATAGCCCGGATAGGTTCCACTTGTGCTTGATCGGTGAAGAATTCCGGTCGATGATAGCTTGTGCTATATATGGGATATGCTGTCCAGCGTAAGATTCACCAGCGATGTAGATCTATGCACGAATTAGCAGATGTGGCATTTACCTACACCTCTTATAACCCACATCGCTGGCCTCATACTCTGGAAACAGCGCAAAGAACTTTTCCAAGAAGATCACCATCTGATCAGCCATATCTTTGAGTTCATGCACATAATTGTCCGTATTGACATAACTAAAGCCCGTTCCCACTGGGTTGTCGACGAAGAGGACGTTTGCGAACTCGTCCCAGGAGCCATCCTTGTACTCCAAATGTTCCTCATCTTTTAGTCGATAAGGACCTATTTCCATCAAAGCTCCGTCCATCGAGCTGCAGCCGGGCCCACCATTCAGCCAGATTACGGTTCGTTTTCGATTGGCGATATGGCGGTTCTGAAAGTGCCAGAAGAACATGTTGCCGTTATGCTCATGGTTTACCTCGATATGGCTTTCCTCCTGGTTAGCTCATGCAAAACCCGGAGGCATATTCACTTTGGCTTACCCAGCGTGCATCGTAAGCAGTGGACCCTCTGGCTGTCCAGGTAGAGATTCGACATAGTAGTCGGCCGCTGTCTTATCTGCTATCGAGGCTGTGGGCCAGAGCAATAGTATGCCCAGCCATAACGGAGTCCTTAGCAGACTGGTTCCAGTCATCCGCCGCCCGAGCAATCCGTTAAAGAGACGCATTCGGAAGAGCTTTTAACGACCCGCTTGAAAGCCTCACGTAAGACTGTTATAACTCTTTCAGTGATCCAGGAGGACGGTATGCCCTTTGCTACCTTGGATAAGACTTCATTCGGTCAAGAAGAGAGTGACTGTCAGAAGATTGTAGGATGAGCTGCAGGCTCCGGGTGGAGCTCGGGGATCTTCAGAGCGTGAGCACACTCCTAATGCTGTGAGTGGAATCGTTCTTATAGTTCAAAGGGGGACTCGAATTACGATTTTGCGTAGTGAGAAGGATTAACGAATGCGACTGTGTCTAGAGAGTTACAATCATGTCCTGCATGCCTGCAAGGCGCACCGTGCCCTGCCCCCTACGGCGACGCTAGCCCCATCCAGTGTTCTTTATTTTGCGCGACAATCGGAAAACCCCCCCCTCGAGCTACATACTTTATTCATGCTCCGAAACCTTGTCAAGATGTCCGAAACTGCTGCCAAACGCCTCAAAACCTCTCCGCCCTTGATCGGAACCCATAAGTAAAGCTCCTCCCCTCCCCCTTCGCTTTTCCAAGTCTCCCATTAATCCCCGTTCCACAGCGGCCACTTCCACGCCGATGAAGCCCTAGCAATCTACCTCCTTCGCACTCTCCCAACCTACGATCCTAGTAGTCTCGTCCGCACCCGTGACCCCTCCCTCCTATCGAACTGCCATACCGTCGTCGACGTTGGCGGCGAATACTCCCCCTCAGCAAACCGCTATGACCACCACCAGCGCACCTTCACCACCACCTTCCCTTCTCGAAACACGAAACTGAGTTCCGCGGGCCTGGTATATCTGCATTTTGGGAAGGCGATAATTGCGCGGAGGACGGGGCTGGATGAGCGGAGCGAAGAGGTGAAGGTGCTATGGGAAAAGGTGTATGCGGAATTTGTGGAGGCGTTGGATGCGCACGATAATGGAATTAGCGTGTATGATCCTGCGGAGGTTAAAGGGGTGCGGAAGAGGTTCTATGATGGTGGCATAAATCTGGGGAGCCTGGTGGGAGATTTGAATGACCACTGGGAGGATGATGCGGGCAAGAGCGTTGAGCAGCTACAGCAAGAGGAGGATGAGCGGTTTGTGGACGCGACGAAGTTGATGGGGACGACGTTTTCAAGGCGGCTGGACTATTTCTCAAGAAGCTGGTTGCCGGCGAGGAAAGAGGTGTATGAAGTGTATGGGCAAAGGAGGAAGTTTGATGGGAAGGGCAGAGTGTTGATATTCGACAAGGGGGTACCGTGGAAGGATCATTTGTATGCATTGGAGGATGAAAATCCGGGAGAAGAGAAGGTGGTCTATGTGCTCTATCCCGAGGGACCGTATGATGGAAGCAAGTGGAGGATTCAGGCTGTGAGCGTGAGTAAGGATAGTTTTGAGAGTAGGAAGGCGTTGCCGGAAGCGTGGAGAGGGGTTCGGGATGAGGAACTAGATGGGGTTACGGGGATCAAGGGATGTGTGTTTGTGCATGCCAGTGGCTTCATTGGAGGAAACAAGACGAGAGAGGGAGCCATGGAGATGGCGAAGAAAGGAATAGAAATGTGAACTTTGGTCTTTGAGGTCATCGTATTGCACGGCATTAGGATATAAACAAGCGTCCGAGCTAGAGCATATTGCCTATTGATCCATACCGAACCGTACCTAGCTTCCTTATGTCCTCGCCTGGCGCCAAAACTCCATACACGCCGTTTCCTTCAACTTTGCCCTTGTTAAGACAATCGTACCATAAAGACCTCCTCAATCGGTAGCCAGTTAAGCACATCAAGCGCCATATTTTAGATGGGCGTTCGCCGTTCAAATCCCAGTGTCCAAGTCATGTCTGCCATCTGACGGGTACACCCTCCTTTGCAGGAGGAGGACTGATGCTGTCTTCAATAACGGTTTTCTTCGGGCTCAATGGTTGATCATCAACGCTAGTCTCTCGGTGCAAAAAGCTAGCTTCTTTGACAGGACTGCCACTTTGTCCACCTGGTATCGGGCCTCCACTGCCATGCCCGTTACCGTTGGTTCCATTCGTCGGAAGCGGCGAGGTCAAGTGCGGAATGTTCTCGGGGAGTGGGTGCTGAGATCCAATCGTCGTCACTCCGCCTTCGGATGCTTTGCCAGCCTTGGAAAGAGCGTAATCGCCAGAGTCAAAGTACTTGCGTTCCTGGTGATAATATGGCTTCAGCGTACATGTGTCTTAGGTACGGTCATGTGAGATACCAGGGACGGACTGACCTTGAGCTTGTTCTGGAGCAGATCCTTCTTGTTGGGCAGCTTACCATAGAGACGGAAGAGCTTCTGCTCCTCCTCATTAAGGGACTAATTCCGGAGGTTATTAGAGATGTTCATTTCCAAAAAACGTGCCAGTGGCTTTTCGATAACGCATGACTCACACTAACATCCACCTTGTTCTTCTGGTGCGGGTTCATGTTGAAGGTGGTTGAGGTAGGAAAAGACGTGGAGGTTTGAGTTTTGGTATTGAGTGCGCGGAGGTATGTCCGGCTGAGAAAACCGTGGGTGTAACGTAAAGAAGAAAACCGATGGGGTTCTTCAAGCTCCCGGAGAGTATGAAATGACTCGGGTCATTCGATGTTGACAGGTATTTAATAGCCTTCGCTCCGGCGTAACTGACTCTCCTTTTGTTCTGATATAGACAACGCGTTTGAGAAAGTTTGATTGTCGAGGCACTTTATAAGAAAAGTAACAGGTAAGTGTTGAGGTCTGAGTCAAGCTTCGTGGAGAGCAGAGTGTTGAGTGTTGAGTGTGAATGGAGTTGTCGTTCTGTTACTGCCAACTTTAGCCAATGTAGAGGTTCCAGTCCATTGAACGGCGAGAGCAGAAGTTGGGTCCAGAGTGAACAAGGGCTGGCTACAATAGGTGAGGACTCACAGCTGTGACAAAGGATGAATGGGTAGGTGGCTTTGAAACGAAGATTGAAGGGAATCTGCAATCTGCTGCAATCCACCTTTCTTTCCTCCTGTATTTATAATACCGTACAGCGTATGTAGTTCGTGTATCCGGTGAAGGGCGACTGGTGGATGAAGGGAAAATGTTTCTTCAGAAGGTAGACGAGAGGGGAGATCGAGAGATCGGCAACTGAACTTAGCGCTCCCGCCGTGTCACAATCCAAAGACTGAGAGTACCGTAAGGAAAATAAGAAGATATGGCTGAACTAGGTATAAGATACGGTTCTAATGGGGTCATTCTCATACACAAGGGGGGGGGGGTCATTGATCTATATACGGTATGGTTTTTTGGCCCCACAATACACTTGAAAACAATGTGAAAAACCACACAGTTGTATGTAGTAGATTGGGCTCAGTCCAAAGGTTAGGTGGAAATTCAGCTCATTTTGGAGCTGTTTGATACTTATCCGTGTTCTACTGTCATTCCCCCGTGTTTCAAACTTCACCTACCTTACGGAATACCTTGAATACCTTATAAGACATGGATAGGCTAAAGTAGAGGATATCTCGGCATACAGTATCACGAAATATAACAGCCCCTTGTACAAGATGGCAGTCTTATATGTGGAAACCATGCGGTACGTCACACGTCAAAAGGGCGCTTCGCCCTTTCGGTGGTCCGTGCCTGTACACTCGGCTATAGCTGCCCGTGCCGCCATACTTAGAAACCAGCCTTATCAGAGAGTGCTGCCCTCGTTCCTCAACAACACTTTCTGACAACTTTCACCCCGTGCTCAACAGGGGAGAGTGAGTCTTTTGTCAAATGGTGGGACCGACATTGAGGCTATCCAGACGAGTCTCAATGGTCTTCATACCTGGCTCAAGCGGACTTTCTCGCTGTGACAGAAGCCGAATTGACGGCGTGAGATAACCCAAAGAAGCTGAATAACGAACTGGCCAGCAGTGATGAAGGTCAGCCGGGTCTGCCTGGTTAATGTGTAAAGCGAAGATAGGACGTCAAAGTGAAAGTACGCTCATACTCACTAAGGTACAAAGGACGTGAGCTATTAAGGTTGCGATAGTCTGAAATGCTATGTAGTGCTGATGATATTCAGTAGTTACGACCGAATGACGATGTCAATGTGAGAGTGGAAGTGAGAGTAAGTGAGAGTGCAGGTGAAAGTGCAAATGAGAGTCTGTAAAGTATGTTCATTATTCAGAAGGAGTATTGAGGTAGGTAAGGTAGGTAGGTAGGTAACTTAGTCTTCCAAAAACGATTTAGGACACTCGCTTAACAGGGACGCACTAATAATAGTTAGCGACGATGGTTTGACAGATGCGCTTCTGAAGTATCACAATTGACAGGAGACTTTCCGTGAAGGTGCTGTAATTTGCGTTTTAATCACACAACCTAGTTTCTTTGAGATTCTCCTACTTCCCCAAACCACCCCCCAAAAACATAAAGCATGGCAGTTACATCTTCAAGCGCACGTAAAACCTACATTGTTGAGCATCTCGACCCCGAACTAGGCCCTTGGTCCACCCTCGAGTATCTCGCAATCGCGCAAGAATCTTCAGACGCCGAAGCTGCGTTCTGCCTATCATCAGTCCCAGCTTCTCTAAGATTACCGTCGGAACTGCGAGACGTGACAGGACTAGAAGTCACGCATCAAGGCGTGGAGGAAATGTTTTCGAACGATAAAAGCCGCGTATGCCTTCTTGACCCATCGGCGACGGAAGAGCTCAGTCCCAGAGATGGGGATCGGTTTGATGTTTTTCTTTTTGGTGGCATACTAGGTCAGAGATTTCGATGTGTTTCATGTCTGGATAGCTGAGTTGACGTCGAAGACTAGGAGATGATCCTCCACGTGGTAAGTGCTTCACTGATTTGTCGGTAGATGCGCAGGCGTAATGTAGGACAGATAGAACTTCCGAGTTGCGAAAGAAAGGGTTCACTGGGAGAAGGCTGGGGCCGGTCCAGATGACGACGGATACAGCGGTTCGCGTGACTCGGATGGTAGTCCAACAGAAAGGTTCACTTCTCCCAGGTTATTGCCAAGTTGAGAATATTTGAAGGAGGGTTGATTAGTCTTGTAGGGCGGCTGGAAGATGTTCCTTACGTTGATCACCCAGAGCTTCGAATCGATGAACATGAGAGCACGGAGATGCCATTTCGATATGTGAGAGGTGAAGATGGGTTGCCTGTCATGCCTAAGGTAGGTAAACCAATACCTGCATGAAGTTTGCCCTAGGTTGGTGGGTGTTGCTCTTGATTCAAAATGCTAACATCAATTAAGGGGATGGTGGATTTGATCAAGAAAGACTCGGAAAAAAGCTTCGGAGATTTGCTCTGATGGTAGTGTTTGGTAGAAGAACAAAAAGGGGGTGAGGTCAAAAATTCACCAAGGTTCAAGCAATTGCATTGACCTTTGTATGAAAGGAGTGGACAGCCGTGAGGCAAACAACTAGATTATTGATGATATACACCACTTCAATCCCAGACCGATTTGTAAACGCAGCTCGACACCTTGCTATTCTAGAACAACCACCATTCACTTCTGCTCACTCAGCCCGAAGCTTCTCCATCTACACGTGGAACCACATAGCAATGGCAGCGAAGACTGCACCAGCTCCAAGACCACCAGCCTTCATCGAAGATGCAGCGCCCTTGAAGGAGGCGACAGTCGTGTTGGCAGCGCCACCAGATGGCTTAGTAACACCTGAAGTCGCTTTGGCAAAGCCGCTAGATGGCTTGCTAGTGATGGCAGGAGTAGTATATGGGGCACTGGGGCCGGCTGTGTTCGCACTGAAAATGCTGGCAGCATCGTTATCAATGCTATTGAGGTAGTTGACCGCATCGGAAGGAATAGCGGAGGTCCATGAAGGAAGCGAGGTTGCGGTAATAATGGACATAGCATATGAAGGGTTATTGGCGATGAGCGATTGGACAGACGACGGGACGGCAGAGTCGATTGCGTTAAGTGCCGATGTCCACTTAGCATCGTTGATGACGGAGCTGGCGTAGATGTTCAGCTCCGATGAGACGATGTCGGCGCCCTTGGATACGGCGCTCTGGAGGTAGGACGCGGCAGGTGTTGGAATAGCATTGATGGCATTGGAGAGGTCTGTTGGTAGAGTGGTCGCGGTAGCAAGCAGCTCGTAGAAGGATGCAGGGTTGCTCGTGATGCCGGCCACGACTGTGCTTGGAAGGGCGGTAATGAAAACGGAAATCGCAGTGCTGACTTGAGGCGAGTTGTCGACGGAGGAAAGGAAGTCATTGAACGACTTTTCCAGAGATGACTGCTTGTCCTAGATCAAGGTTAGTGTACCGATGAGGTAAGGACTAGGCTGGGTAGCCTATGTTAGACAAACCTGAGCAAAGGCAACAGCAGAGAATAGGGCTGCGCCGAAGATGAGCTTGTTCTGCATATTGAGGGTGGTGCTTGTTGATCCTGATGAAGATAGCCTAGTTGTTGGTATGTTGGACTAGAGTTGGAATTATTGAAGCTTTATAAAGACCGTGATAGATGCAAGGAGGAACGAAGGAGCTCGAAAGATGGGAATCTGGAAATGCTAATTATCTGCTTGATGGAGACTTCAGAACGAGAGGGAACAGATGATTCTTATACAGACTGGTGAGGACTGGGCGGACGACAGCGGAGATGAATTACTGCCATACTAAAATGGCCTTGCGGGCCTGACATCGAGGCAAGCATAGCCCACAGCCCTAGGCCTTGGATATACCAGGAACCTCGAGCCGAAAACAGAACTGGAAACATGAAACGTAAATAATAAAGGTTGAAAGGTCAGCATCTAAGGCAGCTGTCCGGTGCGGCTGAGGTCCCATGAGCATTAGCAGTTATTCTAGATGCGCTCACGCCACGAAACGACCAATGAGTTGTCCAACTCCAACATGAGAGACAGTACGCAGGATAGAGATCTATCGTTGAGCTCCAGCCATTGTAGACGACTATTAGCTACCTGTGAGCCTCCTCAAGGCTTCACGATGCCATAATCATGAATTCACGTCGGGAGTAAGCCCTTGTTGTTGCTGAGGAAAGTCGACGCCATGGACCCGCCGCAGCATCGGCAGCTTATGAGATTAAATCTAGTTAGTGGGAAGCCTGAAGTAAAGGTATTGATCTGTGGGGAGGCCTGACAGTCAGTAGTACCTCCGTACTGGTTGTATAGTAGATCTCGATGTAAAATGCAGGGGAAGGCGCAGCAGTAACTGCACGCCTTATCCTTATCCTATAGAAGACTGATGAGGAGAGAGGAGATTATCGCTGGGTTGCCTAAGTGCCTAGACATTGATGATGATTGGGTATGATACGATGGCGGTGTTGGTCTTGTCACATCCAGTCACCAGTCACCACTCACCTGTGGTCCGTGGAAAGCAAAGGTCCATCATCCATGGCATCCAGATCCAGGCATCGAACCGCCATCAACCCTAAAGGGCCTCACGTGATCATAAGCTAGGACAATTGTCAATTTACAACGCTACCTTACGATGGTTCATCAATGTTTTCAGCGTGGTGATGTCTTTACTTCTGTCAAACGTCTACAACAATGCTGATCGATATTTCAAGTCTCACGAGTTGAACCGTAAAGAATCGAATGAAAAGGCTTTCATCAAGAGACATCATCGTCGCTGCCAGTCATGAGCTGGATGTTAAGGATAGAAAGGGGAGTTTGCAGTGTACACCCAGCACGGACGCAGAAATAAGACCTTCCGAGGGTTCATTGTAGGCGCGCACGATCGGCGTGGGCATTTATCTTGGACGTTGAGAAACTGGACTCTCCAGAATGGAATTGATAGAACTCCCGAAGGTACGGATGTACTCGTCTAACCATCGTATACGTTACTAACTAGACCATCATTGCTCAGCTCGACATTAAGCCTGGGTATCAACATACAAAGTCAGCATTGATTGAGCCAATTCACCTGTCTTCGGGTGCTTTGACCTCTTAGCAATCCACATGGCATTTATCGCGCCTGGCCCCCGATGATGGTGAGCTGGAAGCTCCGAGCGTTTGAAGGTCTATGAGATGCCCGTTAGCGACAAGGCTAGCCTCATTTTCGTCGTATAAGAGAGAAGTCAATCCATGGCGTCGTTTTAGTTGACAAAAAAGACACAGCATCAACAAGCGGCCATCTTACGGTCTCATCTCCATGTTCTTCTTCACCAACCAATCTCTTCCCCATAAACCTCTTCCTTAATTCCAATATCGGCGGCACACCCGATGAGTTCTGTCTCGCCCACCACTTCTCTTCGGCCGTGACATTCCCCTTCACGAAGCTACACTCATCTTTAGTGAGGTGTTGCGTTTCGCGGGCTACAACAAACGACAAGTTCCTCTCAACAAACACCTTCTGCTCGTCGATCAGTGCATCGGCCTTTTGTTCGTTCTCTTCAATTTCCGCTTTGAAGCGTTCAGCTTTGTTGACTTCGTTGTTGCGGAAGAAGAAGATTTGCGCGTATGCTTCGGGTGCGTCTGGAGGGAGAGGCACGCTTCGTAGTAGCCGATGATTATTGGAAGTCTCTATATCACCCTGGGGAGCAGGAGCGTTGTGATGAAAGACTGGAGAAGCAAACTAGGCAGCAAGGCCGATCTTGGGCTGGAATCCATCAGCCTTTGCGATTTCACTGTGAGGGTGTTCTGTTAGACGTCATTTGAAATTACCGCTGCTAGTCTGTGATCCCAGTGCGAAAGATGTTTTTGATTATGGGGTCCACAAGTCGTCAAGTACTAGTAAATTTCTGTGGGAGTCTAGTCTTGCTCGATTAAGTACTTTGAAGGCTCCATCGTACTCCTGTCTTCTATTTCCGATTACACCTGAATATCGGTCATGACGCTTACAATGAAAAAAAATTACCTTGTGCAGGAGATTAACCACTCGGGCACCTAACCTGCTGGCGTAGGCAAGCCTGGGATATGAAGCTACAACAGCAACCAAAGCCACCAGACCAATCCCGGTATGGGCGACAGCGGCGTTATATATAACGGTAGCAGCATTTGCAGTGATCTGCCTACTATATACAGCGCTAATCGACTGGAATATGAAAAGTCTTGGACTGGCTATTTGACACCCTCGAGTCGGTCAATACACCACTCTATGCAGATACCACACCTGGCGTCGGAGCTGGAGTCTCCCACGCTTGTCCCCTCGGCAATATTTGCAAGTCAATAACATAAGATGGTTCGCGGAGAGACTTCGCAAAGGCGTATACCAGGTCATCCCGAATGGTTTCCAAGGTTGAGGGTATGGACGGACTCT
>JAABUL010003950.1_pt1 | contig 20827 bp, 27 predicted proteins | sample 5559151 | NCBI WGS metagenome assembly JAABUL01 (sample SAMN10711876, study PRJNA513368) | rock metagenome | isolation source: Antarctica rocks | place: Antarctica: Victoria Land, Pudding Butte sud | reverse complement strand
AGAAAACTGGGCATCCCGTCCGCTCTGCCATACATAAGCTGGTGATCGGAAGACTAGTAGTTGGGTCGGTGACGACCAGCGAATCCCTTCTGTTGTATGTTTTTGCTTTTTTGCCAAGTAAATCCTCAACAGCATCAAACCACATTCTCCTTATATGCAGAAACTACATTCCAGCTTCCAGGTTCTAACACCCACCCACAGAACCTCTCCCTCTCCCTCCCCGCCACCGCCCCTACCCCCGAATCCCTCCTCGCCCTCCGCACCAAACTCCGCGAAACCAAAAGCCTAAACCTCGCCCTCCGCCACACCCGCTCCCAAAACACCGCCCTCCTCTCCTCCCTCTCCTCCATCCTCTCCCCACCCACCACCCCCTCCAACCCCACCCTCTCCTTCCTAACCCACCACCCCTCCGCCGCCACCCTCGGCCTCACATTCACCCCCCCCTCCTCCACCACGACCTCAAAACCCCTAACAACACACGCCTCGTTCGCGCTCTCGCAGCTACCGGCGCTGCGCCAGCGGTTACAGGAGCTGCGACCGAAGACGAAAACTTTGCAGGGGGCGGGGGGGAGGGTGGATTGGGAGGGGAGGAGGGAGGAGCGGAGGAGGTATGTTGAGGGGAGGGTGAGGAGGGTTGTTGGGAAGGAGGAGGGGGAGGTTGTGGGGGGCAGAGGGGAGGAGGAGGTTAGGGGGTTGGAGGGGGTGGTGGGACAGTTGGGCGTGGGGGAGGGGAGGGATGTTGAGATGGGGGGGTAAAGGGTGGGCGTTGTGTGGAGGGGGATCTGGTCTCGATGTTGGGAAGAGGAAGAGGGAGTTTGCAGCTCGGGAGTAGGATGGTTCGGATGGCAACTCCGTGTTTACCTTTTTTATGTTCGATGTACATGTCTTCCCATCTATGTATCTTCCAACGCCCTCTTCCCCCTCCGCTTTCTCGGCCTTGCTTTCGCCCTCGCACAGTCTCCGTCGCCAGCACCGCCATCTTCGACCCTTGCTCTTTTCCCGCGCCCGGGCTTTGGCTTCGCGGTCGTATCAACTCCCTTGATATCAACCTCGTTGCCTGTCAACCTCGCTCTCTTCCCATGCCCACTTTCGTCATCTCCAATCTCGTTCCTTATCTTCCAATTACCCTCACTATCCCCGGTTCCTCCCCTATCGTCCCTGTCCTTCTCCCCCTTCGCGGGCTGAGTAACCATAACGTCTCCTCTCTCCCCACCACCCTCCCCTCCTTCCTCACTACCCTCCCCCTCCTCCGGCGCCATAACCTTCATCCCCACCTCCCCGCCCTCCAAAACCGCCCTCGTCCGCCTCCACTCAACGCCAAATTTCCCGCTATTAATCCTAACAGCCCACACCTCGCCATCCCATCCCTTCCCCCTCAAGCCCGTAATGCGAACTGCCAGATCCCGCAACGCGGAGGCTGTGTTTTGTAGTATCGTTTCTGCACCATCGACGTTCTTGCCATACCCCACCGATGTGATAAGGCAGGCGACGTAGTGTCTCGGGGTTTCCGGCTGGGGAGAGGCGGGCGGGATCAAGAGGCAGGTGCCGGCGAGGCTGCGCTGGTGTATGGCGAGCGGCGTTCCCTTGGGCGGCGACTTGCAGTGGGTGGTGTAGGTCTTGAAGGCTTGTGGGTACTTCGGGGGCTCTGTCAGCTGCTGCTGCTGCTGGCTGCTCTTGGATTGCCGTGCGGGATTGGAGGGATGGAAAAAGCATACCCGCTTCTTGAACTCCAGGGCGACGCCGCTGCCCCAGGCCCCTTTGGCATTGCAGGCATCTGCAGTAGGAGTCAGGGGGTTTTAAACGGGACCAGGAAGGCAGGGGGGCGCACGGATGAGGATCGAGTCTGCGGGCGCGGAGAAGATGTCGCCGACGGTCTCGGTTATGGTGGGCATTATGGGGGCAAATGATCATGTGCTGGTCGAAGTATGTTGAGTGAGAGAATCAATGGAGGGGGCGTTGTGGTGATGGTGCAATGGTGGGGGGGTTGGTAGGGGGGTTTTTGGTGGTGTAGGGCTGCGTAGGGTTTTTTCAATAGATGCAAGCTCATAAAAGACGCGACTGGGGGAGACGTGACGAAATCGCCAGAGGGTCTGGTCTAGCTGAATTGGGCAAATTATGTGTCATGATCCACACTTTCGGGTCGAGTAGTGGCGGAAGTTCCCGAAGGCTAAGATCCCGGGTTCTCGTCGTCAAATCCAGTGCTTCTAGTCCTCGAAATTCTCCACCCCACATTAACCTCCTGTACATATTACATCCTCATACACATCCTCCACCATGACAACTCAACTCGATCCCGACGACTACGACTCCGCCGCTGACTCCGACTTCGACACCTCCCTCTCCGCATCCTCCGCCTCCGACAGTGAAGATGGCGCTTCTAAGGGTCACAAAAGAAAAGCAGAAGAAGCTATAGATTCTGGAGATGAGAAGATTGTCAAAGAGGGTGTAAAGAAGAGGAGGAGGAAGGGAAAGAAAGGGAAAGGGGATAGGGGTGAAGCGGATGAGGAGGAGGTAGAGGGTGGGGTGGGGTTGAGGGTTAGGACTAGGAGCGGGAGAGGCGGGTGAGTGGGAGATTCATTGCTGGTTTAGATCCTTGAATATTGCAGCTGGAGTTTTATATTTCTTTTCATTACTGCCGAATAGTAAGAAGCTGACTCTCGATCCTTACCCTACATAGCAACGACGAGAAAAAAGCGCTGGCCAATATAGAAGCTTCTACCGTGGATGTAGACGAGCTATGGGCAAGATTAAATAGTACGCCAAAACCGAATATTACTACGAGACCGCCTCATGCTGCAACGGAATTAGTGCAAGCCTCAAAGGGCACGACAGATGGCTCTCCTCCAACAACCAACAACCTTGATTCAAGCTTTTTGCCGGCGAACCCCTGCACAAGCTCCCACTCAGAAACTATGATAGCAATTAAACGAACCTACGTCTTCGCAGGCCAAACGACCACCGAAGAAAAATTAGTCCCAGCCTCCTCCGCCGAAGCTCGCCTGTACCTGCAATCACAAGAAGCATCTCAGCAATCAAAACAACAATCTTCACCCGACCCCAACGGCAAATCCGCGCTACGTCGTCCGAAGAAGCGTGTCTCAATGTTTGATCCAAATCCAAATGGAGTATCGGGAGCGGCGGCAGCAAGCGATAAAGGCCCGAAATTAAACACGATAGAGAAGAGCAAGCTGGATTGGGCGGGATATGTGGATCAAGAGGGGATTAAGGAGGAGCTGGATAAGGCGGAGAAAGGAAAAGATGGGTATTTGGGGAAGCAGGATTTTTTGGGGAGGGTAGGGGCGAAGAGGGAGGATGTTATGAAGAAGAAATGAAGGAGTGCTTGGGACTTCATACTATGTACCAACTCACTCAATACGTGGGCTTAAGGGCGGCCCGATTTTCGGAAAAGAAAGGGTTCTTCGGCATGGACTACATTTTCCCAGGCTTCAAGGGGCCTATCGTTCAACGGGTCTCGATGTTGGAAGCTGGAAAGGGCTCTACTGGCACAACTGGCTTCCCGCAATGCCATCGCGGCAATGTCAGCTCGCGCGTCCCAGCATACTGAATAGTCTCGACTTGACGCAGCACCGAATAAAAAGCTATCATCTACCACGCCCCAGCTCAACGACAAGATGTTGCCCTTCGAGTGTCACATCACTCTCCGCTTTCCTGGTGCTATTAAGTACGCACGCCTTCGCCCTCTTCAGACCACAGAAACCTTGTCCGCTGCGCACGTGGGTGGAAACATTTCACGTGATCTTCGGCCTCGACAACATCTCATTTTCTCTGCCACTTAACATGCCTTCCGATTCGAGTGCTCTGATCGACTAATCGCCATTATCCATCACATTTCTGATTTCCTTTCTGGCTCTGACGTAGCTATACATGGAATATTCGCTATGTGGGGCCATCATTTTTCAGCTTGACAATTATAGAACACCAGTCATGGCCTGCAGAATCATGCCTCTGTTTGTCAGGTACTACCTTCAATCCTAATCATGGAAAAAAGTGTCTCCTTGTTGGTCTTTGCGGCTGCGGTAGCCCAAGCTGTGCCAATCGTTGATTAATCAATAATCCAGAATATCACCTACGGCGAACAACTCCACACCCTACAGATGGGCTTTGGACGGCTGTCTCTAAATCTTACTCTAGTGGGCCATACACGCAGGGTTGTCTTCTTATCAAGAAAATTTATATCTGTCTTTAAATATTGCCTTTGATGGACTTCGCCTCCTCGATCTTGTCGATTATGTTGCGAAACAACCTTATTCGACATGGGCCAGCATCCCGAAGAACTCAGTGGCATGTCCTAATGCTTGGGCAAGCTCTCCGTCCGACAGCTTTCCAGGAACGACCGCTCTTGTCACCGGAGCGTCGCCACGAGATTCGGGTGTCTGGTGGGATGACGGCTGGGACCGCTCTCTGTAGCCCCCGTCATCTAACCGCACTGGCCCTGTCGGTACCGAGTGTGACTGTTCAGAAGAGGTGGATCTAAACTCCAAGCCTCTGTCTGGTGGTGGTCCATTCATTCTCTCCGCTTTGCTTATGCAAAAGAAAACGTGGGGAACGTGCGAGGTAGTCTATTCCCATAACTTCAGCCGCCCTAATACGGTTTTCGAAGTTGGTAGGGGTAATGGTCTTGTGACTACCTATACGGATAAGCATCCCACCTACGAATTCCTGAACGGGCCATCTGGTGTTGGTCTATCGCAGGGTTATTTTCCTGAGGTTTCCTCGGTTGGAAGCCATAACACAGCTCAAGAAGCCTGGGATGATCTCCACTGCAAATTGCCCTATGATCACCCCCCCCGGTTTTCATAAGCGGAAGCATGCGGGAAGGGATAGAGAGGACGGGGGGGGTGGGATGGTTGGGTGGGGTTATGGGAGTGTGGAGGGGGTTTTGAGGGGGACGTGCAGGGTTAGTGATGAGGATATTGAGACGATACGGGAGAGACTGGCTGCTGAGACGTCTTTGCTATGAGATTGTGGGAAATGCAATGCCGGGCTTGTATCATTGTCGGCGTTTTGTGGTCCAATAGCTCCATTTTCGGAAGTCACAATGGAGCAAGCACGACCGATTCAACGAGCCTTAGAATCTGCACTTGGAGGTACATGGATGTGTAAGTAGAGAAGAAAGTACAGGTCTCCGAACACCATTGCTTGTATCCGCAAGGCCTACTACCAGTGCAAGCGCCCTCGGAATCTTTTTTATAAACGTTGTTGCTCATCGAGACATCAAAGGGTGCTCTCAACGAGCTCAGCATTCCAATTTGAAACGAGCTTTAATCGAGAATCTTTACCAATTGGTTAAAATCCCGGATGATAGGTAGATGTCCTCAATTGGCCAACTAGAAGGACGATGATAGAGGGTCGTCGGCTTCCTTCAGGCATGGCTTTTGCTATACGCTTACTGTACGTACACGTGCAGATAATAGAGTTGGTTGTACAGAGAAGTACCATTGACCTTCTTGTAGATTCCAGGAACCGATAAGGTAGCTGAGGACCATAAGGTATCTCCATAATGATAACCAGACGTCATTGTTAATTGGATATGTAGTAGGTATGGCATATCCCTGCTCGCCCTGTAGGGCGAAAAGCTACCCGCATTTAGCCTCCGTACGGTAATAAATAATCCACTCCAACCTCTCTCTCTCTCTCCAAGAAGCACAAAGATGAACAGATATTTCTGTGTACCGGGTTGAGGGTAACTTTTGTGTCCTATGACTACAACAAACATCACACTGATCCATACTTTGCGCGGGCGCAATGTGCAAGTTTGCCCGACTCAACTGAGACGCCGGTCATCACAGTAGAGCTACCAGCACTTCCACTTGCGGAGGAGGATGGGAAGAAGTAGTCTAACCGAAGGCCGTGGCTGCTTTTCTGACCACTTTAGAACGCTGTAGGAGGCCTCAGTAATATGTGGCTGAATACTAAGGCACTGAATCAGCTCAAGCCTCGGAGATTCCTTGGGACCTGTGCCAACGTTGGCTGCCGAGCCTAATTCGAAGCAGTTCTACTTGTATCTGACTTGAGTCGACAGTTGTTGTTCTGCTGCTTCGCCATATGAAGATGGAATAGATGTGTTACCAGAGCGGGCAAACCTGCTGAGGTAGTAGAAAAAAATTCTTCGTGGCCGTCCTTTCTCAATACGTCGAGGCGGGGCATGCCTTCTTGATTATATTATCAGGGCGGTATCCCATGTGGTTGTTCCTGTCTGTACTTGCGGGCTCCCATGGCTGCTTCCCCCGGCAAAGGCGTTCTTCCTGATTTGGCAATGGAGCATTCCCTTCCCTTTCTATGAGCTCCAGCTACTCCATCCTACTGACAAAAGTCTTGAATGATTCATGGATGCCTCACCCACCGTTAAATCCCCGACTGTTGCATAATCTGGTTCCCAGAGCTTTTTCGTTCTGCTGTGGCACGTTTATCGTTGGCAGCACATGTCGTCGTTGCATTGCTCCATTACAGCAAGGAACGGAAACTGCTGCTTCTCTCCCAATCTGATGGTGGTTCGGAAATTCTAAGCCAGCAACGCCTTGCCTGTTCTGTCGTCTTATCGGTGGGTACGATCTGGCTAGCAAATAAGGCAGTCCTTCTACCCCCACTGTTGTCTTCTGCTCATACGAGCACAACTTATCTTCCTGCTGAGTTGACTGTCGGAGGTGAGTCGAAGGTCTCAGCATCCTCACCTGCAAATCTGACTTCTTCCTTAGCAAACAAGGTTATTTATCAAGATAAGGTTTTTGGGTGGTGCACATTCAACCGTCAGTGGTGATGAATGAAACCCAAACGACAAGTTCGCTCCCACCCACATCAACAGCCCTTATTACACCACCAGCATGGACAACTCCGCTTGATCGGAGTGCTTCGGAAACAAGGCGAAACCAGGTAATGCAATCACGTCAGAAAATGGCAGCTCAAGATACCATAGCATTTGCTGACTGTAGCAGAGTACAGATCGAGTCCGAGCACCACAAATCCAGAGGAGCCTTGTACGTTGATCCTTCTGCGTCAAACAATTCGGTCAAGAGATGACATACTTATGGAAGTAGAGCTTGAATAAACTAGATAGTAAACTTCGTACCAAGTTTCAACTCACATCACGGTCGCCATCGACGGATATTGCCTTACGTGAGGAGGAGCCACCAACATTTCTAGGACGCTACAAAGCACCAAAGCTAAATCGACGCTGCATATCTCTTCCTTCCATCAACGAGTCATCCAGAGATACTGTTGAACCTCTATACATCCAGATTCATGGACAGGACCATCAACTTAATTTCTCTAACCTCAACCGTTCCTTTTCCATACGCCGAGTTGGAAAAATCGATACAATGAGCCACTCCAAACAGCCATGGTTTACGCCAAGTCAAATCTTCCGAGCTCAGCGATCACAAATGTCGACTAGCATTGCCGGCGAGTGTGGTAGCGAGGTTGGGGCCCCTCTAGTTGCTACAACTGGGAAACTGAACGATGGCGAGGTTCCTGTGAGAGATGATAGATCGTCTTTTCACTCGCGCCCAGGCGCTCGCGGCCAGCCAAGGGGCTTAAAACGGCTCTGGTATAAGACTGTTGAGCGAGTCATCGACTGGGCCGAACGCGTCCACCTCCTCCGCCGTCGTGATCGGCGTGATTGAATCTCCCGTTTGGAGTTATGGAACAGCGGGATTACCCATGTATTGCAGTCCAAGAGTGTTCTCCTTTGCAATAATATACCAATCTGGACTGACGGACGAGATTCAATTTTGCTGACCTGCATTACTGTTTTATAGATTACTATCACCACGACACATATACGACTAACATGATCCAACACAGCATCAGATACCCAAGTTTGATACAACGGAAAGTTTTTCCATTACCTTTTCCTTCCAGAGTCACAAATTTCAAGTCATCCTTCTTATCGTCAATCATCCTTCGTACTTCTCTTTATTTCGAGGGTCTTTGGATGCAAGTCCCAACTCCTCTGCTCTCTCTACGCTAACCCAATCATTTTTACCACCCCCGTTTCTGTGCTTGTCATGGAAGTGGGTATTCTTGTAATGTTGCGTCAGATTATCCCTTCTTCCCACGAAAGGCGCTTTATCTAACCCCTTCTTGCAGTTAGGGATTAGACATGGGTATATAGGCTTCTCAACCGGCGATGGACATTTTATCCCTCTCCTCACAGCATCCTCCATTACGTTCTTGGTATGCTGTTCCGTTATTAGATGTCGCTTTAGATGTTCCGGCCGCTTGAATGCAACGCGCTTGGTAGCTGTACTGCATGTCAAGCAGGGATTGGTGTCGATACTCTCGATCTTCCTAATATCGCACATTGGAAATTGTAAGGCTGCCCTGTTCTCGGTTCTCCATCCCGATAATCTACCAACCTTACGAAGTCTAGTAAATCCACGGCTTCTGAGTGTGGGTGTGTTTACCATATCCGATGTCTTGTATCTCGAGATTGTTGGACTGCAATCTGGTGAAACGTCGCTATAAGGGCTCAACATCTCGAAGCATGCATGCTGTGGTGGGAGTTGTTCGAGTTTTATCGGTGAACCTAATTGCTGTGTAGGAGACCCTGGCGGACTTGAGAACATGAATGTGTGCGAGGGATCGACGGTTTCTGGTGATACCAGATGAGTGGACCAGTCAGTATCACTTGAGTAATTCTGGCTGTAATCAACGTCAGGGTCCGGGAAAGAGGTGTCGAGGCGTGTCGTTGCATTAAAATGTGGGATAGCTTCGACGTTTATAGGCGTAGCTTGCTCGAACGGAGATATTTGTCCATCTTGGAGGTCTTGAGAGATCAAATCTGTCGATAGGCTAGTGGATATACCGGGCATCGTCATCAAGAGCCCTTCATTGAGGACACCAGATGTGGGGTCGTTGGAGAAAGACGGCGATGAATTCGCGCACAGGTAAGACACATCAGGCAAGAGACATCCAAAAGCAGAGGACTGATCTAAGTCTGTTGAAGTGCTTGATTCTTTGTATTGCAACGACTCATTCGGCGAGGAGTCTGACACCATTTGAGGCTGGAAAGTATTGTATGCTATAGAATGGTGTCGGGACGACGAAGCCGATGTCGATGATGTTGGTGTCGGAAGCTCGCTGAAAGAGCTGTAGTCTGATGTTGAGAAAGATCCTGATGGGAAGTGTCCAGAAGAATCGCAGATCACCAACGAATGTCTTCTAGAGGTGGCAGATCGCGGTGGGGTCATATAACCGTCCAAGAAGTTGGGCATGGAGGAGGAACACTCTTGTAGGGCATCACGGTATTTCGAGGATAGATCCATCGTTTGGGACATCTGGGGGTAGTTTGCAACACTCGAGGCTTTCTTCGAACTCCAAAATTAGGCTCCCGTGGAAAGGGGGAACAGAATCTAAAATCATTATAAGCACAATCTTGGAACTATGTCGAAGGCCTGGATCTGAACCTAGCGAGGACGCAGTCGGAGATGTACAATCAATCAGGCTGTCGCCAAGAGTAAGATCATCGAAGGGTTGTCGTGGTTTTGTTGGAGGAAGGTGATTGCTAGGCGTTGACCTTTTAAGATCTTTCGTTTCCCGGCTAATCTCTAGTATTCATAGCCACAATAGCAAAGCAAGGTGGATGGAATGCTGTAAAATTGAGCAGCCTCGACAAATGTTTCAGTCAGTATCGACGCTCGGAAAATCACCTTCGCCATGGAATGCCTAGGTAGTCCAGCAAACGTTCGCCCAATCTTCTACAATGACTATAGGATCTTTCGGTACATAGCTATTTCCTCCTTACCGATGCGGGATGAGCGGGTGTGGGGAAGCTACAGGGTCTCTATAAAGCTATCTATTGGGCGCTGGCAGAGTTGTCTGACCTGCATCTGCATCTGCATCTGCATTGGTATCCGGGCGGTATGCCAGGAAGAGCCTCGTTCAAGTTGGCCAATGATGAGCAGATCCAGCTGCTGCGTATACTCGGAGAATTACGGTTCTAATGATTACTTACCGGGAGAAAATGGTGATTTCTGATCGATCGAGGGGAGAATCTGATAGACCCGCAGCCCCGGACGACGCATTTGGAAGGCAGGAAAGAACAATCAGTCACGGGGAAAACCGTTAGATCGATCGCCACTGCAGCAGCGCCCTGCACGTAACGCGCCCCACCTTAGTGCTGAAACAACAAGCCGCAAGGAATGCGATAAAACAGCTTGGCATGGAGAAGTCTATCTTTGCCATGGCTCATTAGCTTGGCTTCAGTCGAGTCAATTTTCTCAGATCGGAATGGTCCCAAGATCATGAGCGACGAGTAGCAAAGTATAGCCGGGGATCTGAAATATGCATCGTCAAATCCTGCTCGGTAGAGCATCATCGACCGCCCCTTGAGACCCTGAGTGGAGAGACCAGACCTGGGATCTACATGCATGAGCAAGCCTCTGTCAAACTCTACCTTTAAGCATCATCTGTCTCCACCAGCTTTGAACGTGCACTCTGTTGGGGGCGGTTTACTTCTCTTTGATATTGAACTCATACGTTGGTCGTTGTTTGGGACTTTCCCAATCGGTCGGGCTCTGGATATCTCTAGCACCTACTTTGTATGTCTCTCTTTCTCAGCCTTTCCCAATGTAAGTCCTAATAATATAGAGCGAACTACTAACTACCGCAGATGGAGGGATAACTCCGCTTTTAACGCTACCGAATACCGGTCTTGGAGACACCCCACGACACGATTGGATCAACCATCGAAGCCTGGCAGCAAGTCAAGTGTCCTCTGGTGGATTCGGTTGTTCCCAAGGCTATGGGAACCAGCACATACATGATTCACTCAATTTGAAGCCTGGCGGATGTCTAAAGCGACAAATCAACGTGCTGCTTATTAGGCAAACTAGCTGTTCATTGGCTAGAGCATGCAGGAGTAAAGTCGCACACGGACCGCAGGCTTTTATATAGCTTCACGGAGATGTCGGACTGTGGTGTCACCTCACAAGGCTTGATTCTTCCTGCAACTAGACAGCATCAAAGTTGAGGCCGTGACAGCTCCACCAAAAGCTTTGGTGGAGCTTCAGGTTAGCCGGTATCGCTCTGACGTATGATTGGTCCAGCTATCAGGCAAGTCAGAGTTATTTCCCTCATGGCTCTAGTATTTGACTCTCACCACCATGCGCAATAACGACGACGCAAGTTTTACGACCCGCCAACAAGAACCATAGATGCGCCCTATGGTGGATCACAATAGGTATCTTTCACAGCTATTGGGTTCGGATTTCGATTCTAGCCATCGTATACTACTCCTGTCACACAGGATCAAGAGCAAACCTTGCGAATTCCTTCAAAAGATATTAACTTGATTCTGTCACTTTGTATACTCGAGTTCCTCCTGCACTGCGCCGGGCTTTTGAACACGAGATAATTACTCAATCACTTGTTGCAATTATACTTGTTCCAACTCTTCGATGATTGACTCGCATTGCAAGTTGCATCGACGAATCTCCACGGCTAACGCTTCCCTGGTTCATGGCGTACGTGCGTTTTCGATACTTTAGCCTCAAATGACGCAGGCGCTTCAAGGTCCATTCTCTCCCAGGTTAGAAGAAAAGGCTGTACTACTTCATAGTCTCTAGACGTACCATGTACTCTCGTCAAAGCTGACCGTTTGGCTTACTGTCACCGCTGCGCTTGTATTGCAAGGAATTCGTTGGTAGCCACGTCGCTAACTAAAAACCTACAATGAAGATCAGCGAGCTGGTTGATCATGGTATCACTTCCAAGGCTCCGTTGGCACACACAGAAACATCGTATTCCGGCAGCATCCGCGGCATTGCGCTATGCACTATGCATTATGTACGATATTTCAAGATCTGCCGCAGTTAGTGAATTAGCTCGAAGGACTCTATATTCCCTGGTGCCGCTCCGTGCCCCTCGTGTTCAGGCACATCCATGATATGATGCGATCACACTCAACAAGAATATGTATTTCGTGGCTGGGCCTGGGATTGATGACAGTTTTATCCATCTATTCAGCGGTGAGAGTCGGGTTCTCATCCGCGTCGGAGTCCTTGCGTCAGAGTCCTCGCGTCGAGCCTTGAGGACAAGGACATCATCTCAAAGACGCTACATGCCGATACGACACAGTACTTGGGGGAATCCTGCCCAAGGATACTCTGCAACAATTTTAGCAAGTCCATGAGACTGGAAGGCAGCGTTGACTAGTGCTGACGATGTGTAGCTGAGGTTCACATCTGAGGACAACTGGCCAGTTTCTGACGATAGTGCCTTCAAGAAGACAAACAACCAAGTCTCCGATCCCCGAAATCTACCTAGATCATTGATATGCATAGTTTCCCCAGGACGAGCCACTTATGGATCGTGTCGACGATCAAGGCGCGGCCAAGTAGCTTATTGGCCACCTTCAGCATTTCCAAAATGACGACTCAGGACTTAGAGCTGTACTTATTCAAGTCGTATCGGAGTTCCCGACGTACAAACAAAGCAAAGCAATCAGCCTCGGAGTCTTGAAACTACTCGATGTCACTAAGGTTGCTCGACTTTTGGTTCTATTAGCGTGTCCTCAAGGATCTTGAGTGCGACCCAAAGTCGTGGGGGTTTCTATCGTTCCAAATCCTCTGAGGCATTTTTCGACAACAACTTCGTCACCGGGTTCAGGCTCCAGTCTACGTGGCGATTTGACCATGTGGGCGCAACTACGAGTTCCGTCTCTAACATTTGGAACGGTTGGTTGGTCTCATCTTGACCTGAACGAAGACAACGATTGGTCGTTAAATAAGGGATCAACAAACCTCCTTATTCGGGAGACTGTGTTGCAAATAAGTATGACAAACCCCATGCACGCTCCTGCTACTGGATGATATCACCGGACTGCATCGTACAAGGTGTCCAAAGTCAAAACTCTCAACACCACCATATTCTCATCCGATGCCCAAATATTAATGCAACCATGTCCAGAAAACCTTGCGACAGAGCAACGATATTATGCAACAACCATTTTGCCTTGCCCAAAGCGCCAAGCAAAGACATCAATCCTGCACTCTGTCTTTGCTATTCTCCTTTACCTGCTCTGGGAGTCGTCCACCTCTTCAGCGAGGGACAATCCAGTCGCCATTAAGCTCCTATGGCTTACAAAGAAGCCGAACTGCCATCTCGAGCTGAGGCAAAGCAATTGGTGCTTGGCAGAATACCCAAGCATGGAACCAGGGCCTGCGTTCTTGGATCAAGCACGGGTAAGAGGAGATTATACTCGACATTGTTGAAATATGCTATAGATACCTGAATAGGATTGTTCCAACGTGTGTTCACATTTTGGCCGATTCGTCAACCAACAGACATCTGGCGATGTTTGCCACCCAGATTCGGACGGATGCAAGACTATGTAATTGGACACGGAGAGGTCGAAGCGGAGCGTATTAGGTCCTAGCATGTCCTTCAAAGAGGATACCTCGTCACCGTTGCATAGAGATGGTGTAGCGTTTATAATTAACGCGTCTTCCATCTACAAGAGTGACTTACTGAGAACGGATGTTTCTGCACTCATCTTCGGTGCTCCCGTCTGTCCCTTACGAATCCAAAAATCCAGTGACTTCCCAATCCCCGTTCACTCATTACGAAGGCACAACCCCACTTTGCTAGAGCCGAAGACCCAACAAAAGATTTCTACGCTGTTAGAGCCAGCTGCTTCGCTATGTAGATTACATACTACCACCATCCTCACCACACAACTCCCCAACCAACATATATTCCTTTTACTCCAAACCCAGCACTATATCCATCCCACTCTCCAACCACAGCCATCCCCCCTCCCTCCCTCCCTCCTTCAAAACCAGCACAACCGTTTCTAACCAGCAAGGCAGGTGTTTGCATCAGATCTCATGGCTGTCTTGTAGCGAGCTATATTGAAATGTATGGGATGGGATGGGATGGGATGGGGGGGGGGGAGAGAATAGCGACTTTCTGACTCTGGTAATTCGAGCAACGGATGTCTTTTCTGGCTATCTCAATTTTACCCAAGCCTCGGCCTGTCTGTCGTTCCGCGTCTTGCGCACTCGTGTGAAAGGATGTTGGGGTTGTGTTTTGTTGGACTTCTTGCGCCCGCCTACTGTATATCGTTACGTGCGTGCGGGAGGAAAGATGAGAGGTTTGTGGAAAGTTGGGAAAATTGTGTCGTGAAGGCTGTTACGGGATGGAGATTGTTTGAGGCGTGTAGATTTGGGGGTTGAGTTAGTCTTGTCTTACCAAAAAAAAATTTGGGTGCGGGATATTTTTTGGCTCTGTTTGTTTCCCTTTCATGGGAGGGAGATCCGGCCTACAGTAAAGTAAACCCTGCGACATTGGTATCATACCTACTTCTACAAATTGCTAGCGCGTGCAAGACACAGCTAAGGTAAGGAGATATCGAAACAGGAAGCGTTTACATTTACATTTCAAAACACCTAGTCGAAGCTCTAAAAGCAGTATAGTACAGCCACAGATATAGCCTTTGAACCCGGACCTGTGGGATATCACTTCGCTTCCATGAAAACCTCAGAGTAAAAAACCCCCGTTTTTGACTCGCAAGAAACCAAGCCCAAAGGATGAGAAACACCGTCCATGCATCCAGCCCCCTTTTTCATCCATATTATGCTTCCGCATTATTCATAAACCCCCATAAACCCCCCTCATCACCCCATTATCCCATTCTCTTTTCTTGCCCCCTAACCCAGCCCAAAACCCACCTTACTGCATCCCACCCATTCCATTCATCCCGCCATTCATCCCCCCAGCGCCCATCTGGTTCATCTGCGCCATCATCGCCTGCTGCTGCTGGCTAAACTGCTGCGCCGCCGCCGCCTGCTGCTGCTGCTTCTGCATTGCGATGACTCTCTGCTGGCGCATCTGCTGCTGCGCGACCGCCTGCGCTTGCTGCTTCGCCTGCTGGACCTTCTCGGGTGGGATGTTCGGCCCGTAGTGCTCCTGCAGCTTCTGTATCTGTGACTGGTATAATTTTTGCTGCATGTTGACGAAATAGGCCTGCGCAGGGTGGGGAGCGGCGGGGTTGCGGGCTTGTTGGTTGGGTTGCTGGTTGGGATTTTGACCAGGGTGTCCGGGTTGGCCGGGGTGCGGTTGGTTGGGGCGGGGCGGGGAGGCGCCGTTGGCGATCTGGGCGCCGTGGCCCATTTGTTGGTGGTGGTTGCGGAGTTGTTGTTGGTAGGCTTCGTAGCTTCTTTGGTTAGCCAGTTGTTGCATGCTGACCATTGGCGGTTGGCGGTCGGGAGACATTTGATTTGGCGAGGAATTTTGGAGTCTTTGCTGGTGCAGCTGTTGTTGCTGTAGGAAATAAGCCTGGGTCTGGCGGTTTGCCATGAGTTGCTGTTGCTGTTCTCGAGTTAGTTGGCCGGAGCCCATCAAGTGTTGTGCTGCCATGGTATTTTGCGCCAAGGTAGGAGTTTGTGTCATGGAATTAGGAGGACTTGCGTGCCCCATTCTCGATGTCGGAGTAGCATGGTTCATGACTGGTGTCGCGTTTTGCATGCTTGGTGTCCCGTTCATCTGTGGGGTGCCTCTACGGCTAATTGGCTGCTGACTTCGCTGATGTACCATTGCTGCTCCTCCGACAGGATGACCAGGCTGTAGGGCCGAGGGAGGTCGTGCTGGACTGCTCGTATTGCCTTGACCGGAAGAAGTGACATTCATTGGGACGCTCTGTCCAGGATGGCTAACCATAACATTACCAACTACGGGCGATGAGTTGCTATGTGGCGTCATGTTTCGCACTATGGGCGATGAATGGTGAGGCTGCGAGGCTGGTACCATATGTATCTGACCGTTCGGTAGCATGCCATTGGATACCGGAGGATTAGCATGCTGGTTCTGCCTAGCTTCAAGTGCCTGTGCATTCTGCAAAGCTGCCGCGTTTGCTTGGTTTTGAGCTGCTTGTCTCTGGGTGTTTTGTTGATAGTTGCGGATTTGGAGTTCCCTCGCAGCATGATCCGCAAGTTTCTTTTCTTGCGTTTGTCTCACCTCTCGCTCCTGCTGTTCGTGCTTAGCTTTCGCGGCTGCTTGCTGGACCTGTATCTGGTGTTTGGCTTCCTTCTCCCGTTCGGCTCTTTCCGCGTGAGCGAGTTTGATTGCTTCCAGAGTTTTGAATCTCTCGAAACGTGGTTCGAACGATGCAGCTCCGGCCTCGCCATCAGATGTTTTAGACTTGCCACCAGTAGCATTAGACGCGGAAAGCGCCAGTCTTTCGTCCATGATCAACATGAAGCGTTGTTCTTGTGCCGCGAGAGCCTCATCAGCAGCCAGTTCAGCAACAGTTCTCTTCCGGGTTTTGGGAGCAGGGTAATCTTCACGGTGACGCGGATCAGTCAGGGACTGCAATACTTTCTGCGCGTCTTGTAGATTATCAACAGGCTCCAGATACAGTGGAGGAGCGGTTGCTTGAACAGCTTTACTCTCGAAGGAGCGGATATCCTTTTCCCCAATAAGCATTTTCTGTTTCTTCGCAGGAGGCCCAGAAGTGGACGGCGTAGGCGGTATGGCAGATAATGGGGTAGGAGGTTGTGGCATGGTTGCAGATGATGGTGTGCGATTGATGTTGCTGTGTTGTGGTAGTTTTCGATTACTGGATCGAGGATCAGGCGTGTTGGCAAAGACTAACACTTCCTCATCTAAAGACAGAGGTGTGGGGAAGAGGACGACAGAGAATATTTTAGGTGCCTTCACAACGGGATCTCCGCTTGACTTTTGGTTGTGATCCGAGGCATCTGTCGCTGGATTGTTCGAAGTGTCTGCTGCGCCTGATTCACGGCTTGGGCCACCGACTTCAGGATTAGGAGCATTCACACGTGGATACGGCACGTATGGTGAGGGTGTGAGATACGGGTTATAGTTGTGGACGGAGAAAGGTACATTTCTGTCGGTGCCTGAAGAGTCCGTAGAAGCCTGGGAGATTACTGCGGCGCTTTTATGATCATGTACTTGTACAATAAGACATCCTGGGTACGCCTGGGTTAGTATATAGACTCTTGGTCCTTCACAGCGCCCATACCTTCATAAAATTTGATGCTAGCATACAGCAGCTCAGGCACTAAGTCATGTGGTATAGTTCGAGTCTTTATATGTTCCAAAATAGCCTTCATCTCTGAGCTGTATGAATAAGTATCATCCCCTTGTTCGAATCGGAAATGAGTCGGATAAAGATGGAGAACGAGCGATGGAGGTTTGTTCTGGTATCTCTTAAGGATGTTGCCTTCGGTTTTGGCTACACACGGGAAGTCTCAGTAATCATATCTGGGCCACACTGTGGGATAGCCAGAGACATACCATATGGTTCAGCCATTCTCTTCAGTGACTTTCGATCCAGATGATTGTCGGCTTGTCCAGCCTTACCACTTCTGTTCTGCCGCCCTTGGATATCTCCAGGTTTCTGTGAATCTCGCCTCCGATTGCTAAGGCGGGGCGCTACCCCATTCACATTGCCATTCATGCCACTTGCCGCGCCCGCACCCGGGGGATGCTTGAAACCCGACGGGGGCCTTTTTGAACCGAGAGATGGAGAAGGTGAAGACTGTGAAGATCTAGCACCATTGACGGATGTCTGGACCGTTGGAGGAGGTGGGCGCTTCATCTTTTGGTGGGGCGGGGCAGGTTTGGTTGCGATTGCAGTAGCCATTCTTCTTACTTTCCCTTAAGTCTAGGCTTGTAGGAGCCTTCAGTCCGTCCCTCACGGTTTCAGTTGTAACCTTAGAAGACCCATGGGGCTTTAATAGGGCCCAACCACAGTCGCGATGACATGTGAGAGAACCGGTAGGAGTGAGCTGCAGGCTTCAGGGAAAGGTTTGGGATGTTGAAGCCGGCGGACACGCTGTGCTCATGCCTAGAAAATAGTAAGTGTGTGTTGTAGGTACAATTTCGAGCGAGTTGATAGATTGGTGAGAGCACATTTATGAACAATGAGCAGTGGTGGTCATGAGATTCCGAGGTACTTATTCGAATTAGGGTTACTGGGCGTAGATTTATCACATATTATTAGGATTTATAAGGACATGGTTTTCGTACTTCTTGATATATTGCTCTTCTTAAAACACCATATATATATATATGATACTAAATCTGGAATACGAAGCTAACTGAAGCGTGTAGGGTGAGAGTTATGGATTGAACTCTGTGGGGGGCATGTGCCTAATAGTATAAGCATATTCGTTCAACGAAAGATGCTCAGCGCTCAGTGCGCAAAGGTGGTTTCGCGAGCAGTGGTAAGCAGTAGAAAGCAGCGATGTGAACGATGCATGGAAGCTTCCATTTGCTCCATCTTAACCTAAGGTACTGTACTGTTAGTCCAAAAGATGAACCCTGAAGCGGGAAATGTACGCCACATTAGACATCATCTCCATCCCATTAGTCGTGACCGCCGACCCTCCTGCGCCAGTCCTCACCAACCCGCAAACCCTCAACAACTTCCACACCCTTCCCAAGCCCTATCCTCGGGTCGTTCTGCCACCAGTCTCCTCTAGTATCATCACCAGAGTGTCCGCGCTCGTCTTCACTGTCGACCAATCCTCCATGTCCACCTTTGTCGCCTACAACCAGGACTATCTGTCCAACCCAGTTGGAGATATGGGTGACTGCATCTCCACCAGAACCAGATAACGATTCCTGGATATAAACAATTTCGGGGCCGAGATGGCGAAGTAAATGAATATGTCCAGTCGGCGTAGTGAAAGGCATGATCATGGTATCCTTTTCTACGAGTGCCTGGGCTTGGCTGTAGATTGTATCAAACATTTTGGATCTTGAAGGCGAGGACATGGGATCTGGAGAGATTGCGGCAAGAGGCTTCTCAGCTTCGCCACTATGACTTTCTGCGTCCTCATGACCTATGTTCGAGTATGATGAAGTGATGGATAGGGCCGGCTGCGAAGATTGCGGATTTGTAGATAGAGGGTGTTGCTTCAGATCGGGGGCGTAAATAAGGACGAGAACCCTCGAGGCAGAGTCTATGTGATGAGGGAGATATGAAAGTATAGACTAAAGCAAGCTGTCAGCCTCATGTGGTGTTGGCAAGCTCTGTTAGAACTTACTGCATGCTCTTGCAGATATGAGACCGCTTCATCATGGCTATCGTAATGAGAATCTGCAGACAAAACAATCGCGACTGTCTTCATCTTACCGCCAGCTCTCGCTCCCGCGTGACTAACTTGAGGTGCTGACCGTAACGGCTCTACCACTGTTGTACTTGGCACTTCTGGAGCTGCTGCACCGACAGGTTGAGCTTCGGCCTCTTCGGACCACCTTGAGTGGTCCTCAAAATCTCCCCTGTCTTCCTCTCGAATCGAAGATAATGCGCCCCCAACAACGGCTCCGGCAGCAGTAACCCCCGCTACCACTCGTCGGCTTGCGCCGTCAAATAGCTGCTGTGGGCTTGGTGTCCGCCTGATCGCGCCAGACATGCGCGCCATCAAGCTTCCGTCCTCCATCTGTGAGCTCTCCGCTTCTGGAGCATAAGGGAGATCTCCAGGCCCGTCGTCTCCATAGCCCGATGGGGGGGGGCCCTCTCCTACATTTCCGTATCCTGGTGGAGGGTCCCCTGCTTTTCTATCGTAGTCATCATCGTCCGCATCTCTTCTTTCACTCCAAATCCATGCTACAAGGCCAGCCGTAGCTACTGTTACGGTCAGTGCGAGAGGAATCCAATACCCTAATGCACTTCTTCGCGTCGACGCGCCGTACGCTTGACGGCGTTGTCGCTCGTAGCGATCGTAAGAATAAGACATCTGGTTCTTGAAGAAGATGAATCGAAACACCAAAACATTTCAGTCATGGAGAAGCAGAAGTCACCAAAGGAAAGTCCAGTAGCTCCTTGTTTATTGACGAGGCTGGCATCGGGAGGGCTATGGACATATACCGACACAAGATTTAGTAAATCGACCGCACCAACTCGCTTTCGGCCAGGAACGCTACCTTGTTCCCTCGTTTTTCTTCTCTGCGGCTGATGTTCGAAGATACTTTACCACCAGAATTTCATCCCAACATATGGTTGAGCTCATGGAATTTGTCCATGCTATGGAATGTTACAAACGATGTGGTACAGTATCTTCTGTTAACTCTTCCAGCAATCGCCAGGCCTGCAGGAAGATCGCCAAAGCTAAACGAAGACTGTTGATCCCAACCAGCAATCATCGTGGTTTCCTCTTATCAAATTTAACCTATCTGCTGTTGTTATACCTACAAATACTGACTCAACCAGCCTGTACGATAGTTTTTGGCAAATCTTATCTACCATCATGCAGATTCTCGTAGCTCTGATATGGTTGCTCTCCTTGGCTGGGACGGCTCACTCCTACTCCTCTTGTTCAGATACTGCCGCCGAGCTGCAGATTCGCAGCAAGCTATCGCTTTATGCAATTGCAGTCGATACGAAGGACTTTGGGCTCCTTGTTGAGGTGTTTACCCAGAATGCAATCGCCGACTACAGTGCCCCACCGCCAAACAATATCTACCGTGGTCTTCCAGCAATTCAGGAGTTTCTCAAATTCTCCGTCAATACTTCGGTCACCCAGCACACTATAAGCTCAACAGTGGTCGATTTTACCAACATCTTCTCCCCAAATTCTACGGCTTACGTGGTCGCGAATTGCTTGGGCCAGGGAAATTTAACAGGCCAAACGTTATTCATCTATGGCAAATACATGGATCAATGGGCCTATGAGTCAGGGTCCTGGAAGACGAAAAATCGCCATTTCACCCTCTTTGTAAGTTGAAATTTCTTTTAGGGTTGACAAATCTAGTTGCTGAAATCAATATTTAGCCTCCTGGACTCATTGGGAATACGGATATTCTTCGTCAGTGATTGGGCAACACCTGGCTGAACTTT
>JAABUL010003946.1_pt1 | contig 20833 bp, 1 predicted proteins | sample 5559151 | NCBI WGS metagenome assembly JAABUL01 (sample SAMN10711876, study PRJNA513368) | rock metagenome | isolation source: Antarctica rocks | place: Antarctica: Victoria Land, Pudding Butte sud | reverse complement strand
TTTTATCTTTAATTTTTTACCTTTAACTTTTTTACCCTAATAATTTAAAGGAATATAAGCTTAATTATAAATTATTATCCTATTCTAACTTTTAAAGGGGGTTTAATTTTTAACTAATTTAGGTTTAAGAATAATATAATATTTTTATTACCTTATCCTTTAAATTTTATTTAATCTAAGTTGAATTTTAAAGTGAGGTTATTAATTAACTTATTAATAAATTCTTTATCCTCTTCTTTTACTCTTATTAACTTTATAAAAGTAATAGGAGCTATTAGAGGTAATAATAAGGTAAGTACTTTATTAATATAAATTTTATATATATTTATTTTATCTTTTAATTTTTCTATCTACTAGCTTCTAATTTATTAATAAGGTATAATACTAGCTATTCTAATATCCTCTTATAAAATATAGGTATTATAATAAATTATATTATATATTACTCCCCTATTAAATATATTAATAATATCTCCCTTACTTTTATACCTCTTAAGTAGGTTACTATTATAAGAAAATCCTAGAGGTTAACGCGTATTTCTTATATAAGATATTAACCTAGTGTAAAGTATTTACTAAGTAATATAATTAAATAAGGTAATTTTAATAGGAGGTTAAGTATTCTTATCTAACGCGTTTATTATAAGATATTATTATATAATAATTAGCTATTTACCTTAGGATAATTAATATAATATTCTAAGTATTATAAGAATAGGTAATATTAGTTATAATAATTTATATTAATATCCTTCTAATAATTCTTTAATTATTTAAGAGCGTAATTCTAACTTAAGTTTATTTTAATACTTTTAAATCTTATCTTTTATATAACTTAACGCGCCCTTCTTAACTTAACCCTTAATTATACTATTAAATCTTCTACCTCTTTATAAATAATATTAAGTTTTCTACCTCTTTAATAATATATTATGATAATAATTTAATATAATAATATATAATATTACCTAGTATAATTATATAATAAATAAGAGTTATAGAAATAAAAGTAAAGTAATTATAATTATTAAGACCTTATAAATATTTATAATATAATCCTACTAAGCCTATAAGAATTAATATCTCTAAGGAGATAATAGTTTAATATCTTAAATTATATAAATAAGGGACCTAGGTAGTTTTAAACCCGCCTAAGTAAGCGCGTATAAAATAATCACATTATTTAATATTATTATAGGATATCTATATATGCTAGATTATATTTATTTTAAAGATTAATAATAGTATTAAGAAGGTCTTACTTATATTAAATATTATATTTAAAGTTATATATTTTCTACCTTATTAAGTATTCTATTAATAATTTACTTTATCTATATTTTCTTATTTATCTCCCTATAAGTTTCTTAATCTTATATAAATATAAATTAAGATTTAATTCTTTTATAAATAAAGGGTAATTTAGCTTCTATCCTTTATTAAAAGGATTATTACCTTAAGATAACTTTTTAAACTATATAATTAAAATTATAAGATAAATCTTTTAATTAATTAAAATTTCTGACTTATATATTAATTTTTTAATTCTTTATATAATCTTAACTAGGCCTACCCGCTAATTGGAAAGTTTTATATAAATTAATCTTAATAGCTTATAACTAATATAAAGCTTAATAAATACTTCCTCCCCTTTATTAAAAGTTATAAAATAGTAATATCTATTATATTTAATATTAAATTTAATATAAGCCTAAATAAATAAATCCTTAACCTCCTTTTAAATAATAATTTTATCTTCTAGAAATAAACTTATTATATAGTTATTTAAGGGTAATAAGGTAAGTATATTATATAACTAATACTTATAAATAACCTTATATAAGCTTTTAAAAGTTATAAAGTTAGGTAAGTTATTTAAGTATCCCCTTAATTAAGATAAGAATATAATTTAATTACTTTTAAGATTTAAAGTTAGCTAGTATCTTAAGGTAATCTTAACTATCTAATTTATTCTCTTAAATTAACTATTTATTTATAAAAAATAGGCTATATTTATTAAAACCTTAACCCCTAACTTTTTAAATACTCCTTACTAGAAATTAGATATAAACTTCTTATCCTAGTTTAATATAATTATATAAGGTAGACCCTAATTAATTATATTATTTAAGAATACCTTTACTTAGTCTTTTATTAAGTAGGTATCCTTCCTATATAAAATAATAATTATTTTAGAAAATTTATAAGTAATAAATATATTATATAATAGTATTTATTCCTAAAGTAATTTTAAGTAAGGTAAGGATAAAATCTATAACTATTATATAATATAATATTAGCGGGGTAATTATAAGAACTAGAGTATTATATATAAGGTATTGTTTTATTTAATTAAGGTTATACTTATAATAATAACTAATATATAAGTATAAGCACCTTATTAATTTCTTAAAAAAGTAGTTACTTATAATTATCTTATATATATAATTAAATCCTAAGTATAACTTTTTATTATATACTTAATAAAATATCCCCTTTTTAAACTCTTTTGAAAGGTATAAATATATTCTTCCTTTATAATTACTAGCCGGAAAGATATAGGATATCCTATAGGATATCCCACGTGGGACGGTATAGGACTGTGATATAATATAGGAAAATAAGGTCCTGATCCCATATCTTTATAACGGTATAAGACGGGTATAAGATAGGATAATTTAATAGGATAGGATATTTATAGGATATCCTATTTACTTAGTTATAAATTAGATAAGATTAATTTATATAATAATCTACTCTTTATAATAAACCTACTAACTAGATTAATAATTATAAAGTTTTTTTAGAGTTTATTTATATATTTATTTTTTTAATCTTTATAATATAATTTATAAGAAATTCTATTATTAATAGAATAGAGCTAGTATATTCTTAGACCTTCCTATTGTTAGCTATTATTACTTATCCCTCCTATTCTACTTTATAATAATTATGGAGAGTGTTAGTATATTAGTCCTATTAGCTAATATTACTTAAACCTTTATAAATAGTAATTATTAATCCTACCTCTACCTCTTTAATATACTTATATTATTACTAATAAACTCCTACTAATTATAAAGGCGCCCTCTTAACTATTAGATTAAGTATTAATACTATTTCTTAAAGTATATTATAAGGCTTATAACTTACCTATTAAATTATCCTTATTATCTTTATCTCTATTATTAATATAATTATTATTAAGATAACCTTCCTTTACCTATATATTATATAAAATACTATTAGCCCTTTTTACCTAATTAGATATATTAAAGTTAGCCTTTAAATTAAGTCCCGCCTATTTAAATAGGTTCTATTAATTCTTAATATAAAGGACTATTATTAAGGTATAAAAAATAGGAGGTATATAATATATATAGCTTATATAATACCTCTTTACTATAAAGAAGTATTACTTATATATAATAGCCCCTATTATAATAGTAAGGATATTACGCGCTATATAAGTAAATAATAGGTATTAGGGCTTTAAAGCCTTCTACTACTTAAGGTTAAACCCTTATTTTAAGTAAGTAAAAGGCGTTATAAGAATATTAAAGAACTAATAATAATAATAATAATAATAATAATAATAATTTAAAAACTTATTATAGGCCTTATACTATTTTAATATAACCCTTTAATCTTAACTATTCTCTTTATAATTTTAATAATTTTAAAAGGTTCTTTTAAGTACTTATTAATAGACTTTTACTTATAACTATTAACTAGTTTTAATAGCCTAATTCCTACCCTTAAATATTATATCCCTATAATTTAAATAAAGAAGAACTACTTAATTATAAAGAAATTTTAAACTTAATTATATTTAATTATAATATATAAAAAGCTTCTAATAAGCTACTTTAAGAGCCTTAAGAAGCTTAACTTTCTATATAACCCGCTTACGCCTTAATTACCTAACTTCTAATTCTATATAATTAAAGAGCCTATTATATATTATAGCCTCCTTTCCTCTACTTATTAATAATATAAATATATAAAAAGAACTAGTAAGCTAAATTAGATATCTAATTTATAATTACTTATTATTAATAAGCTTAAGGAAGTTATTTAATTTCTTATTAAAGTAATATTCTATATCTATATAAAGTAGATATACTTATTCTAATATATAATAAGTTAAGTCCTAGCGCGTTTTAATATCTTAAAAGAGCTTAAGAGGGCGTCTTTACTTATACCTCTTATTTAGGATAGGTATATTATTATCTAGGACTATTATTATACTATCCTTTTATAATTAATCCTTTTATATTTTAAAAAAGGACTCCTTTTATTAATTATTTATATTAATAAATACTATAGTTTTTTATACCTTTAATTAATTAGTTATAAGATAATTAAAATAATAATTATAAAGGTTATACCTTAGCTAGGATTATTAATAAGCCCTTCTTTACTATTTAAATATCTTACTATTTATTATTATTAACTTAATTTCTTTAAAACTCCTTATTAATTATATTAATATAGACTTTTTCTAAGTAACTCTTTTAAGGCTAATTAAATAATATATACTATATATAAAATATATATTAAAGGATACTTAAGATTATTCTCTCCTTAATTAATAAAATTATTAAAAGGGCTTATAAGAAGGGAGTTAATAAGTCTATTATATAATAAAGTATTATTACTTATATTATTAATAGTAAGGATAAGAAGTTAATCTTTAATCTTATATTACCTAATAATTAGATTTATAACTATTATAAGTTATAAGCTATTATATTAACCTTTAAGATATTTAAAGTCTAAGAGTTTCTTATATTATATCTAATCCTTATTAATAAAGAAAACTATAATTATTATATATAATTAATAATTTAAGGCTAATTAATAATTAAGTAATAGGGAGACTTTAATACTATCTATTAATAAGTTTAATAGAAGACTCTATTTAATCTCCTTAATCTTTATTATTAGGTAGTTCTTAATAATAGATATTAAGTTTAATAAAAGAGTAGGATTAAGGTAATAAAAGAGTTATAATATCTTAAGGTTATTAATAATATTAAATAATATACCTATAATTATAACCTAATAATAAAATTACTTAGGAAAGTCTTTATATATAAGTTTCTACCTATCTAATATTAATCTTATATCCTTATCCTATTTCCTCTAGGATAGAAGGTAATAGATTAATTCTAATTATTATACTACCTATTAGAAGCCTAGGGATTTATATTATTAATATACCTTATCTTAATAACTATTAATAATTAATAACTATTATAAAGAAATAAGACCTAATTTCTTAATATATCCTTTAAATAAGAGGTAACTACTTATACTATTAATATTATAACCTATAAAAGGGTAAATAATAACCTTATTATAATGGTAGTAAATAAGTTATAAAGCTCTATTAAAGATAAGGATATATTTATAAAAATACTTCTATTTATTAGATTTCTTTATCCTATCCTTATAAAAATTATAAAAATTATAACTAGATTTTATTTTATTCTTAATAATTTATATTATCTTTATTTATTAATTTAATTACTTATCCTTCTATTTATATTAAAAGATATAATAGGGTTTATTTTTACCCTTCTTTATTAAACTTATAACTAGAGTATTTATAAAACTCTTAATAACAAAAGAGGATAGAGTATTATTAATTAAAGAGTAGGATAATATATTATAATTAATATTATAAATATAAAATTAAAGTTAAGAATTTAAGTTATAATTATAAGCTCTTATTATATTATATTATAATATCTACTACTTTATTATTAATCTTAGATAATAGTAAAGTAGGATTAAATTAGGGGCTTATAAGTAATTTAATTAATTATATATTAACCTTTTTAATTATAATTTTAATTACTATCTTAATTAGTAAAGTATTATAATTCCTACTTTTAAATTAATATTTAAATTAAGTTTTTAATTATTATTTTTTTAATATTAATCTCTTAAATTCCCTTATACTCCTTCTCTCCTTTATATCTATTATTATTTATATATAATGTACTCCCTATATTTCTTATTAATAACTATACTACTATTCTTCTAACTCCTAATAATAAAGTTAGATCCTAAGAGGTTATAAGATTTAATACCTATAGAACCTATTATATATTATTAGAGCTAGGATCTTATATTAAATCCTTAAATTTAGAGTTAATAATTATTAATAGCTTAATAATCCTTATAATTATATTTATAAACCTTAATAGTATTATTATTAATATTAAATATCTATTAAATAATTTATATAATCTATTATTATTAAATAAGCGAACCTTATTAAAATATTAATATCCTTAGAAGCTAGTAAGTAATAAAAAAGCTATTAGAAGTTAAGTAAGAAGGAAGTAAAGGATATAATCAATCATAATATAATAATAGAAACCTAGAAGTATATTAAGTATATAAATATAATTTAATATTATTAATATAATATTATAATATAAGTATTATTAGAAATTTATTATTTATAAAAAATAATAGACCTAATAATATTATAATAATTATTTAGTTATTTAATAAAAGAGGTTATAATAAACCTTTTATAAAAGCTTATATAATTAATATAAATATAAGCCTCTAATTTAAGTATACTTTAAGAAGTTATAAAGGCTAAAGTTATTAATAATCTTAATAATATATTTTATCTCAATATAAATATTTAATATAATAAATAATAATAAATTATTAATAGCCTAATTATATATACTCTATATAAAGAGGGTTACTATATAAGTAAAGGATATAAACTTATTTAAAAAGCTATAAAATAATATAAGTCTCTAGATAATCTTAAATATAAATCTCTTAAATAATATTTATATTATACTATTAAAATTATAATACCTTTTTTTCTTTTCTAAATAAGTACTATTAATAACTAAAGTAATAACTATAAATATAAAGAATACAAAGGTAGATTATATCTATATATATTGATAATAATAATAAGAAGGCTAATTATAAGGACCTTAAAAAATATATTAAAGAGAAGAAGAATAAGGGGATAATAAAGTATAACTTAATAAATCTAATAGTTAATTTAATTAAAAGTATATTACTTATATTAAGCTCTACTAACATAAGCGCGAAAAATCATATTAAGAATACTTAGGAGAGAGAGGTCTATTATAGATATATTAATAATATTAAAGTATAAGCTTATTATCTTCCTATATCCTTAAGGATAGTATTAAATATTATAATATTATTTATAAAAGTAAATAATTATCTAGTATTACTTATAATATTAATAGACCCTAAAGTTATAAAGAAATATTTAATTAGTAATATCTCTTTCTCTTTTTACTTTAAGTTATTACTAAGTATTATTTATTAGAGTAATAAGCTACTCTAACTTTTCCCTTATTTAAAAACTCCTAATATTATTAACTATTTATTATAAGTCTTAAAAGATAATACTTATAAATTCTCTATAAATAAAGGTAAGAAGCTTATAAGTAGGTAATAAATAAGATTAATAACCTTAAGCTATTTAAAGGTATAAAGACTCCTAAATCTAAAAAGTTTTAATAAGCTTAATTATTAATAAGATAAGTAGAAACCTACTATTATATTATTATTAAGCTCTTATTATTAGTTAATAAATAGACTATCTTATCTTATTAAAGATAATATTTATTAATATAAATTTAATAGTTATAAAGGCCTTAATATTAATAGCCTTATTAAGTATAATTATACATTTCTTAACGCGAAGATAGACCTTTAAATAGGTAAAAGAGGGAACCCTTACTTAAATTAAATAAGTATAATATAATTCAAAAGTATTATAAGAGGAGAAATCTTTAATTAATTATATCTATAAATATAGCTATTTATATAGGGAAATAGGCTATATCTTATAGTAAGAGGTATAATTTATTAATAAAAGGCGTAAGGTAGCTAAACTCCTAAGGTACCTATTTAAAATCCTAAATAACTAGAAAATATACCTAAGTAATATTGACTATATTTATATTAGGCTTAAAATTATTAGCTAATAAATTATAATTATTAGGTTATTAGGAAGCGGGCTTAAGGAGAAAGATTAAGCGCGTATTATTTATAATATTAAAATATTAATCTTAAAGATAGTTAATTATATTATATTAAATAGCCTTTTCTCTATAACTAAAGTATATATATAGTAGAGGAAGGGGCTTATTATAAATTAGACTATTCTACTTAAGTTAATAATATATATAATAAAAACTAGAATAATAATTAGAATTATAGAATTGATATACCTTAATTCGTAATAGATATAAGCTATTAATATAATAGTTAGGATAATATCCTAGGTTTAAATATTAATCTAGGTAATCTAACTTATATAATAGGTTATATATTAATTTATATTAAATTAATTAAGTATAAATAAATAAAATTATTTTAAGATTTATTATAAATTCCTATTATAGTTAGTTAGACTTTTATATTATCTATTAACTAATAGGCTAATATTAAGTAATACTATATTTTGTCTAATTATAAAGCGCGTCTCGCTCCCGCGTAGCTTAGAAAATCAGATTTATATAATTAATATATAGATTAGATAGGAATTAGCTAAATATAAATTATCTAACTTAACCTCTTTATTATTAATATCTTCTTATATTAAGTCCCTATTATTATTATTATTATAAATAATAATACGCGTAATAGCTTATATATTATAACGCCTTATAATTACTTTAATATAAACTCTAATAATAATCTTTTAAAAATATTAGATACTAGAATAATAATTATAAATTAGAAAGTCTTACTATTAACTTATAATAAATTATTAAAGATAAAGGAGCTATCCTTCCCTCTCTTATATAAATTTATTAAGATATAATAAAGACTTCTTATACTTCCTAATAATATAATTAATTATAATAATATCCGCCTTCTTTACTATTTCTATTACCTTTTTACCTAGTATAAAAGACTTTAGGCGTATTTATAAATACTTTATATATATATTCTTACTTAAATCTTTAATAATCTTATACTTTACCTAAATACCTAGGTAGTAACCTCTTATACTACGCGTTAAGCCCTATATAATATTAATCTTATTATTATTATTATAAGTATTAAGGTAATAAAGGAGGACTTTATTAAAATTATCTTCTTTATCTTTAATATCTATAAAAGTTAGTAGAGTATTATATAAGTAAAATAAGAGCCTTTATATTATAATTTATTAAGTTAAACTCTATTAATTACTTTACCTTTATTACCTTATATTTATTTATAAAGATTATTAGTTCTAGCTATTATTATAGTTATTAATAATAAGATATATATACCGCGCGCTATTATATTATAAATTATATATACTTAACTAGATTTTAATAATATATATTAGAAGTATTAGGTAGAAATAAGAATTAAGGGATTTATTTTAATTCTAAAATATACTATTCCTAATTAGGTTAAAATAGCTATATTACTTTTCCTTAATATTAGTACCTAACACTAGTAGTAAATATAGTAAATATTAAATTCTATAGGTAATTATAATTATTATTAACTATAGATACTCATTATAATATATTATATAATAGTATAAATAGAGGCGTATCTCTATAATCTTAAATAGTATTAAATAGAGAGGTATTAGGTATATTAATAATAGAACTAGAGTTCCTAGCCCTATAATATTAGTAGAGGCTTCCTACTACTAATAGTAATTCTTTATAAATAATAATTTTATAGGTATTTTAACTATAATAATAATTATATTATATTATAGAATTCTATAATAATATTAAATCTATAAATTAATTGTAATCTTTTCTAGTATAAACTAGATAACTTTAGTATATTATAAAGTAATTTTAAGTAGAGAAGAGTAAGAAATCTAAGTATTTACTTTAAATAATAAGGATATCTTATTTAAAAGACTTAAATATCTAACTTATAACCTCCTTAAATATTATATATATATAATTATATAACTCTTAAAGTATATAAGTCTTACCTTATATATACTATATCCTTATTATAAAGTTCTTTATTTTATTATATTATAATTTAAGTATATCTACCCTTCTATAGTTAATAATATATCTTATTCTTATAAGCTAGTATTTATATATTTCCTAACCTAATTAAATAGAAATAATTATTAATATTCTACTTAAATATTAAAGGTAGTATACGCTTCTAATAAAGTTATTTAATTTATAATAGCTAATATAATAGTATAGAAACCTTATAAGACTATAGGTACTATAAGTATTATAAGTATTATAAGTAGTAAGAAGGTCCTAAGTTATAAGTCTATTAAGACTATTAGTCTTCTAGGTTTAAGTATAATAAAGAAGAAGCCTAGATAGAAATAGGATAATAAGTCTTTATAACTATTAATTTACTTATTAATTCTAGTTAATAATATATAATAGCTATTACCCTTTATAAGATCTACTATTTCTAGAAAGAAATTAATCTCCTTATTTAAAAAGGCCCTTTTTATAGACTTATTTATAAGATTATCCTTAATTTATATAATAATACTAGATTCTAGTAGAAAGCCCTTAAGAGCTTATAAGAAGCTATAAAGGCATTCTTAATAAATGAATTAAAATATATATTAAAATATATAATCTATATAACTAATATTAATAATTATAGTAGCTTTAAATCTATATATAATATATATAAAGCGTATTATATTATAATAAAAGGATATTTAGCTATATTTATATATTATATACCCTTATAATTATAGATTCTTTACTTTAATATAAAATATAAGGTTTAAACTTCTTAATAACTAGCGGACTTAGAAAGTATAATAATATACTTTATTTATTATATATAATAACTTAATAATTGAAGTAATATTTAAAATATATAATTTCTAGTTATTATTCTAGTTATAATATTTACTTAATATAATCTTTATATAAATACCTAGCTCCTCTTAGTAATTATAAGATATCCTATAAATATCCTATCCTATAAAATAGTCCTATGGATATCCTATCCTATAGGATTATCCTACGAAAACCTATACTATCCTATAATAGGATGGGATTAAAACCCCTAAACCTATCCCCTCTTATAAGATGGCTAGGAAGGCCTATATCCTATACTATCCTATATCTTTCCGGCCAGTATTTATAATTTATATAATAGAGTAACCCTTAAGTAAGATAAAATTAAATCCTTAATAAAATATATTCTTTATCCTTTAAATTATTATAAATCTTAGCCTATTTTTTATTAATAGAGTAGCTAGCTACTATCCTATCTTTAAAAGTAGGAGATATCTTAATAAGGAAACTATTAAAAGTAATAATATTATTAAGTATACCTTCTTTTATGATCTATAACTTATATTTTATTATTAAATTATTTATTAACCTTGATAGAGTATCTAATATAATATACTATTTACCTAATTAATTATATATATTCAGCTTAAATTATAATAGGTACTAAGATATCCTTATTAGCTAAAGATTAAGTTTATTAATTAAAGAAGTAGTAAGTAAAACCTACTTTATAATATTTATTATTATAAAGTAGTTTATAAATAGAATAGTTATAAAAGGGGAGTTATTAATTAAGTACCTAATCTTATAAATAATTTAAACTAAGTATATAACCTTAAAATCTATTAATTAATAATAGGATTTAACCCTATTTAATAATTTAAATAAGAAAAGGAGAAGTTTAATATTAGCCTTTAAGTATTTATCTCTAATAGGATTACCTTTAATATAATATAATATAATATTATAGCCCCTTTTTTCAGAGGTATCTAAGATATAAAAAAAATATAAGGAATTTAAGACCTAAGAAGGTATCTTATAAGGAGGTAAATAAATTAAGTAAAATCTATTACCTCTTAATTAATATTATCTTTATAAAATTTTTTTACTTATAATCTCCCTTTATTAGTAAGCCCTTTAATAGCCTTATCTTTTCTACTTATAATAGCTCTACTCTCTACGCGTAGTAAGATACCTTATTTTATATTTAACTTATAAGATTAAGATAATACTCTAATATCTTAAGATCCTTAGGGAAGTTAATATTTATAAGTACCTCTATATATTCCCTAATAATTAATAGTTTAAAGGTATTAACCTTCTACCTAAGTAGAGTAATACTTAAGTAGTTAAGAAATATTTTCTTTATATTAATTATTATATTTAACTTAGATAATAATTAGAAAAGTTACCTAAAATAGCCTAAATACTTATTAAAAATTTATAAAAAAGTAATAAATTATTTATATAAGTATAAATTAACTCTTATAAGGGATATAATACCCTATTTATAATCCTTTAAATAAAAGGAGGTAAATTCTTAAATCTTACTATTATTACCTTTAAATACTTTAAATTATAATATAAAATAAATGTAAACTTATATTAATCCTTAAGTTTTATAGGAAATTAGAAAAAGAAAATAAGGCTATTTATAAGACTTATATTATTTATTCTCTATAAGGTATTTATAATTTTAATTTATAATTATAATAGGTAAGAGTTAATAATGATAATCTTATTAAGACCTTAAATATTAACTATTACCCTTATCTTCTTTATAAGTAGAGAGGTTAAACTATTTAAGACTATTTTCTATATAATAAATATTAGGAAGGTAAAAGGTATAAGTCCTTTTATTCATCTTATATAACTTTACTTATAAAGCTTATTAAATTCCTTATTAATTACCTCCTAATTTATAATACTTATAAGATATATTCTTTAATTTAATTTTAAAGTTATTAAGGAATTTTAATTAATATTTATAAATATAATCTTCTAATCTTTTTTAAGGATATTAAGAATATTATTATTATCCTTTTAAATATTTTAAAATTTACTTATTAAGGCTTTTAATTTACCTAGCTCCTTATTATTTCTAAATAAAGAGATATTATCTTAAATTTTAATTTCTTTATTTAATAATAAGGTATTAACCTTAATATTAATCTTTAATATAATATAAATATAATTATTAAGGTAAATAATATAATAAAAGTTAATATTATATTCTATAATTATATTAAGGTAAGATTATATAAATATAACCTTATTAACCTTAATATTATTTTTAATATAAATAAAAGGTAAAGAAATATTAATAATATAGGTATATACTCCTAATAAATAGGATTTAAAAAGGTAATCTTTATTAAGTAAAGGAGTAGAAGTCCTTAATTATATTAAAACCCTTACTATTAAATTTACTAAGATAACTATATACCTTTTATTATATATTATATAATAAATAATATTATTATCTTTTACTAAAATTTAAATTAATATAATAAGCCTATTATAACTTTTAATAGTTAATTTCTAGTTATCTAAGTTTAAAGTTATTCTTTTAAGGCTTATAATATTTATTCTTATAAGTATTTTTATCTTAAGATTATTTATTAAATATACTTCGTAATAAAAGTATATTAGAGCCTTTTAATTATCCTTCTAGCCTAGAATATGTATATTAATTATTATATACTTATTTATAAAATACCTAGCTAAACTTATATCTTATATATTTAAAATCTAAACTAAAAACTTATAATTAATAAGTATTATTATATATTTTATATTAAGGTAGATTACTTCCACCTTACTCATAACTTAAAATCTAATATAAACTATAATAAAATACTATAATTAAAATAATAGACTAGTATTAAGATATAATATAATATCTAAATATAAAAGTAATAATATAATATTTAAAATTAAAATTAACTTAAGTAGGTCTCCTTATAAAGTTTATATTATTAAATATAATCCTTTTATTCCTCTTATTACTCTAATATAATGCTAAATATATATATATAATAGGTTTCCTAATAAGAAATTATTCTTATAATAATAGTAAGTTTTAGACTTTAATAAAGGTATCTTAATAAAGTAGGAATTAGCGCGGGGTATATTAATATAAAAGTAATAAATATTAATTATAAAATTATATACCTTATTATTATCCTAGCTTAATAAGGATATTCCCTCCTAATAAGTAAGAGTATTTATTAAGTTTATAATTACCTAAGATTAAAAATTATATTTATTTAAATAAGTAGTATATTTAAACCCCTTAGGACTATTTTCTACCTTAAGAAAGAAGTTACCTATCTACTTAATTATCTCTATATATCTATTATATTTAATATAATATATAATTACCTATAATATAAATAATTAATTATAGTTTTAATATCTATAATTATAATCTTATCTAATAGGTTATAAGGTATATTAATATTAATTTCTACCCCTTTTATAATAAGGATTATAACTACCTTAAGAGTTATTATAACTATTATAATTAATATTATATCCCCCTTACTCTAATAGCCCTTAGGCCTCTTAAGTAAAAGAGGGATAACTACTTACTATAATTATTAAGGTAATTATAATTAATTATTTATTAGGCGCTAGCTAAGGTATAATAATCTATACCTAACTAATAATTTTACCTTATAATAGATTATATAATTAATATCTTATATATTAATATCCTCCTTAATAATAATTATTATTATAATTTAATAAATAGCTATTTTAATATCTACCTTAAAAGCCTTAATAAGCCTATTAATAATAATTATTATAAAAATAGGCTAGCCTCTTATATTTATCTTAAGTTAATAGAGTATTTACTTATAATTATTAATTATCTAGCTACCTTATATGTTTATTAATATTAAAATAATAGTAACTATTTATAACTTTTTATAAGTTATACTTAGCTTCTAACTTCTTAGTAAAGTCCTAAAATATAATAATCTTTATAAGTAGAGTTATAATTAATTAAATATTGATATCTAGCTAATTTTAAGCCTAAGTTAGTTAGGTATAGATATCCTCTATATTAATTATTATAATATTTTATAAATATTTTATAAATATACTTATAAGTCTTTATCCTAATATATATTAATAATAGAGTATTTTTCCTTATTTAATTAATTAAGTATTTTAAGTACTAATATTTTAAACCTTAATATTAATTATTAATTAATTAATAAATGAAATTTATTAATACTATTCTTTAAAAAGCTTATTATTTAAAATTATTAATCTCCTTTAAATACTAATTTAAGGTTATATCCTTAAGGTATATAATAAGATTCTCTTTTATATTAATTTCTTTAATTAATATTATATAATTATATACTTACTTATTAAAAGTATATACCTTATAAAAAATAGTTTCTTTCTAAGTATATATTATATCTCCTAAGCTATATAACTTAGGTAGGTTTAAGTAGAAAAATCTTATATTTTACGCGTTAAATCTTAACTAATTATTACCTCTAGCGCTATTAATACCTAGTAGATTAAATATAAGTTAAGATTACCTTATAATTTAAGATTATTAGGTAGCCCTTAGGGGTTAGTAGGGATATTACTATTTACTTCCTTATATATAAGCTTCCTAAGATTATCTATATTAATAGTACCTATATAGTCTCTTATACTAGGCTTATTAGACTTTATCTTATACTTAGTAGTAGTACTTGACTTAGGGACTATTAAATTTTAATGTTAAGCGGGTATAATAATATATAATTAAGAAACCTTAAGGTAAGTAGCCTTAACTTATATCTTAAGGAATTAATCCTTATAAATAGCTTAGATTTACTATATTAAAGAGCCCTTTATAAGGCTAATTACTTAATATTATTACTAATTATTTTATTAAGACCTTAATAAGGTTAATAGATTTAAATTAAGAGCTTAAATCTCTATTAATCCTAATATACCTTATTAAGAAATTTCTTATAAACTTAAATTATAATATAAAATATAAGAGGTAGTCTTTATTTAAATAACCTTATTATATTCTAATTTTATTAAAATTAGGGAGTAATTAGGTAGTCTTACTTTAATTTCTATTAACTTAAGTAAAGTTAAATTATATTTATACTTCTAAGGGGTATTTTTTATTTATATAACCTTATTAGGCTTTAATCCTATTAAACTTGATAAATAGCTAGGCTATTATAATATAATTAACTTCTAATTAAAGAATAAATATATCTTAAAAGGGATAAATATTAATACCTTAATAAAAGTAGTAGAAACTAGGGATATCTTTTATAAGGCTTAAATAAATATAAGTAATAAAAAGTAAAAGGTAATAAGATTAAAGGTTAATCTTAATTAAAAACTCTCCTTAATACCTTCTTCCTTAATTATCTTAAATATTAAGATAGAATGTTTAACCTAGGCTACCTCCTTAAGGGCTAAATAAATAACTTCTTATATATTAATAATAAAATCCTTAATTATTAATTAAAATACTAGTTTATTAATAACTTAATTAAAGGGATAAATTAATAGTTTTAATTATTTAATTTTAAAGTAAGTATAAGCTATCTTAATTAATAAATCTTAAAAGTAAATTAGCGTATCTTCTCTAATATTATATTAATTTATAAATATCCTATTTTAATAAAGGTATCTAATTAAAAAGTAAAAATAATAGTATTCTCTTCTAATATAAATTATAAGGAAGCTATTATATAAGCTATTTATTAATATTAAAAATAAGTCTACTCCTTAATAAAGTAGAGTAACTTATAAATAAATAATTAAGATAAAAGTAAAATAAAATAATAATAATAAAAGATAATTAATAATAATAAAAAGTAGGTTATTATTACTACCCTTAAAATTATAATAGACTTCTCTATTAAAAGGTAATATACTAATCTTATAAATAGGGAACTTATAATAGATTTAACTAAGTTTACCTTTACTTCTAAAAAGACTAATTTTCTTAATAAGGGGTAAAAATAGCTAATTAAATAGGCGTCTTACTTCGAAAGTTATCTAATATTATAAATTGATAAGGTAGGATCTAGATATATTATAATTATTTAAATAAGGTAAAATCTAATCTAATTTAACTAATATAAAATAGTGAACTTAATAGCTATAAAAATACCTAGTTTATTAATAGAGGACTCTTAATTTATACCTCCTATTAGGTTATCCTTAACTTATTAGGATAATATATAATAATAATATTACTAAATATAATAAAATATACCTAAGGTAAGTAATATAATATAAATAGTATTAAGGTAAAAGTAGTATATAAAGGCTTACCTTACTATATAATAAGATATAGCCTTATATCTTAATAAGCTAAGCTACATGTAGTATAGCGCTATAAGGCGTATAAGGTAATAGCTATTTCATAATAACTAAGTACTACTATAACTTTTATAATTATAAATATACTTTATAAGGTACCTTAGCCTTACTATAATAGTATTAGGATTCATAGGCTCTACCTCTCCTTCTAATAAGACTATTAATCCTATAACTACTTAGGGTATCTTAGCTAAGAAAGCTATTTATAAGCGTCTTTTTAGACCTAAGCGTTTAGTTATAAGTAAGAATATAGGCTTTACTAAAGTATAATATATTAAGCTTTATAAAATAACAGCTAGAATTATACTATATCTACCTTTACCTCTAAATCCTATTATAAATCATATTATAAATATAAAGAATAAGATCTTAAAATTTAATCTTAACAATATTAATTACTTTAACTTATATTATAATAATAAGTCCTTTAATACTACCTCCGCTATTAAATATATTAGGAAGGTAATATATTTTTATAATATATATATATTTATTAACTAGATTAAGGATATTATTTATATAAAAGGTAATATTATTATTTATTAAAACCTTTAATTATATCTTTATAAATTAACCTTAGGCTAGTATACCTTAGAGCTTAAAGAAAGTAATAAGTATCTTATTATTTATAATATTAATGAATAGTATTAATTATTTAGAAGATACCTTATAATATTAACATAAGTATTCTTATATATAAGAAGTATACCTTATAAGATACTTTATACTATTATAAACCTTATAAATTTACTTAAGCTATAATAAGAGCTACTTAAGATATAGAATTAAGTGTAATTAAGGATTATATCTTACTTATTTAATATAGTCTAGATATAGAGTTTTAATATAATATCCCTAAACCTAGTAAAACTATTAATTATAATAACTTTCTTATCTTATTAAATAAGAGAAAGTATTAATAGTAGACTTATACTTCTTATTACTTAAAGCCTTAATAATAGTAATAGTAATAATATAGTAGATATTAATCTTAATTTCTAACTTAATAAAGATAGCCTTATAAGTAATTATAATAGCCTTTCCCTTAATATCTACTTTACTAATATAATAATAATACTTATTATAGGAATTAGTACTAGAAGCCTTTAATAGGCTATTATCTAAATTTATACTAGAATTAAGATAATTAAGGTATAGATATTTATATCCTATTAGCTTAACTAATAAGGCTATAAATTATAACTTTACTATTAAACACGTTTAATTCTTAATATAATAGATAACAAGGTCCTTAATATCCCTAGAATTAATAAGGCTGAATACCTTTTAAATTAAGAGGTAATTAATAATAATATCCTTAAAGATTATAATAAGCCTATTAAGCTATTATAAAAGATATTAAGAATTATTAGAATCCTTAAGAATATAATTAAGAAGCCTATAATATATTATTAATATAACTTTATAAGAGCTTTAATTAGTATTAGGAGGAAGGTATATCTAATTAATATATAAATAAACCTTTATAATCTTATTAAATATTAATTATAAAAGACTTTAAATAATAAGAGTAATAGGATAAAGTCTTTAATAATTACTTTATAACTCCCTCTATCTTACCTCCTAATTATAAATATTATTATTATTATTATAAGTTTATTTCTAAGAATAAGCTATTTATATATCTTTATAATTAATATCAGAAGTCTATTAATACTCTAATATTACTAAAGCCTTTAATAATAAAGACCTTATTAATAGTAGTAACTATTAATACATTAGATCCTTTAGTAGAGGACCTATTAATTATATATTTATTAGTAGAGTTAGTCTAAGGAATAGGTTATATATTTAAGAACTACTATTATATTATTATATTTATTAATTAGATAGCTAGTAGAGATAATATTAAGATATATTTTAATCTAAGATATATTATATTAATTATAAATACTACCTTTATATTTAAGGATATTAAAATTAAGGTAACACTTATAAGTATCTTAATTAAAGAGCTTAAATTAAAATTATATTATTTAAATAAACTTACTACTATTACCTTTTACCTTAAGGGTAGGATTAGTAATAAATAACTAGTTATTACCTAAATTATTTATAAGGTTTATATTATATATAATCTTAAAGTTAAAATACTTATAAGAATAGATATTCTTACTCTTAAAGGTATAATATTAAACTTTATAAAGTAGTAAATTATTATTAATAGCTATTAAGATATTAAGATATTAATAAGTATTTATATATAATCTACTTCAATAAAATATATTATTAAGAGTAAAGTTAAATTTATAATTCCTACCTATTTTATTACTTTAATACTTATAATATATAATCGTTTAATCCTAAATAATAAGGACCTTCTCTTTAAACTTAATTATAACCTTAATCTAAGCTACGCGGATAGAGTATTTATTTATATTATTAATACCTCTCTTAGGCGGGTCTTTATTAAGAATAATATAATTATTAATATAATTATATCTTAAAAGATATAACTAGGTATAATAGAAGAATTTAGTAATAATAGATATTTCCTTATAAATACTTAATACGCCGGCCTTACTACTACTAGATAGTGAAATACCTAGAAGAGTAAGTTTATTAAGATAGCTAGATTAGCTATAGTAGTAGTAATAATAGCTGTAATAGATAGTTTATAATATACTTCTATAATACCTAATAAAGGCCTTAATAAGCCTTTTATAAATACTACTATTAATCTTAATCTTGAATATATAATATCTAATAGAGTTAAAATCTATAGTAAGTTATCTTATATAATAAAGTAATTAGCTAATATTATTAATACCTATTAAGACTTATTTATAAATAAAGGTAAGACTATTAATATATTTAAAGAGTAATAGATATCTATTTTATTAAAGCCTAATATAATATTAAAGCCTACTTAAGTCTATCCTCTTAATTAAAAGGATAAAGATATTATTAATAAAACCTTTAATAAGTTATAAGCCTAAGGTAAATTAACTTAATTAAATTAATTAATCTCATTTAATTATTTATACTTTATAATATAGCGTAATACTCCTAGTAGTAGGAAAGGCTATATTATTATTAATATATAAGAGCTTAATAAGATTATAGATAGTAATACTTACCTATTATTATTATAAGCTAATATAATAGCCTTAGTCTAGGGGTATTAATATATTACTATTATTAATACTATTAGGTAGTTTAATTAATTCTATATATAAATTAAAAATTATTATAAGCTTATAATTATAAGTTATTATAATTAAGAATAATTTTTTATAATCCTTATAAGTTATAAGAGCTTACCTTTATATATTTAATATTAAATAGATATTATAATTTAGCTATATTAGGACTTTATAAAAGCTTATATTAATAATATTATTAATTACTCCTATATCTTATAAGAGTATATTAGGTATTTATATAAGGTCTTTAAGTTATTTTATTAGAAGTATATTAATTTATTCCTTATAAAATTATATATTAGCTATCCCTTAATAATACTACTTAACTAATATATTAATAGCTTAAGAATATCTACTATTAAAGAGAAGATTATTATTATTATAATAATATAATTTTTATAAAACCTTAAAGATCTTAAGATATTCCTTAATCTTATTAGTTAACTTTACTTATTTATTAAATAGTACGCTTAATAGGTAGACTTATTATAAAAGTAAAAGGTTATACTTAATAAG
>JAABUL010003944.1_pt1 | contig 20849 bp, 19 predicted proteins | sample 5559151 | NCBI WGS metagenome assembly JAABUL01 (sample SAMN10711876, study PRJNA513368) | rock metagenome | isolation source: Antarctica rocks | place: Antarctica: Victoria Land, Pudding Butte sud | reverse complement strand
TGCCATCCCAAGAGTCAGAAATTCTCCGCTTCGAGAATCCCCAAAACAGATCAGTCGCCTCGTTCGCTCCGCACCTGTTGCAAATCAGACTCAACGGTGACGACAACAGAGCGTTGAACAGCCCTGATAATCGAGGCTGCGTGCGCTGCCTCTACCAGCCAGGCTGTGCCGAAAAGCAGACGTCCGGTTATGGCGGTCGTCGCCCCGAAATCGGACCGTCGCAGAACCACCACCTTCGGACGGATGCTGGTTCGTACAGCTCTCATGCCACCTGGGGCCGCAAGGCGATGATGCCCTCAGTCCGTGCCCGCACTTCGGGCGACGCCAGACAGGTGGCGACAGCCTCATAGCCGGGTGCGCCTGGATAGGCGGCGACAAGCGTCGGCGGGCTGTGATTGGCAGGGCAGAGGATGATGGCTTCGTTGGCGCCCACCGCCGCCAAATCTAGGATCGAAGAGGAGCGCGTGAGCAAGAACAGCGGCCGTCCGCCAGGTCCGCGGCGGCGCAGATAGGCGATCAATGCCTGCTGTGTGGTGCCCTCCAGCCCTTGCTCCACCATGTCTATGACCAGGGCTGTCAACGGGCCATCTGCTTCCAGCCTAGCAAGCAGCACGGTCAGTACCGCCGATTCCATTGCGCCGTCCTCGATCAGCCAGGCCAGGATTCGGTCAACCCGCGATGCGAGAGCCGGGTCGGCGTCCAACTTAGTCCGCGCCGATACGCCTCCATCCGCAAGCCTGTCCAAGCCCAAGAAGGACGCGCCAGGCAGGGTATCGGCTAGGCGCTGGGCCAACCGCGTCTTGCCGCTGCCCAGCGGGCCGATGATGTAGGTGAGCGGCTGGACGCTACGCAGTTCGAACCGTTCGTCGCCCCAGGGCCAGGGAAGGTCGAAGGCGGCGTAGAGTTCGGTGGCTGGCTCTAGCAGACGCACCAACTCCGCGGCAGCGGGGGCCTGCCCCTGGGCAAGGCCAGCCCGTAGGCAGCGGACCTTCTCGACGGTGCCAGCGAGCTGGCGGAGCTGGCCTTCGAGTGCCGTCTGATGGGTGGCCAGGGCGGCTTCCAGGCCCACGGGGTCGCCTGCCAGCACACGCGCGATCTGGGCGAGGCTGAGGCCAAGCGCGCGCAGCGCCACCACCTCGGCGGCGCGGGCCATCTCACCGGGGCCATAAGCCCGCCATCCGGTCCCGGTGCGGGCCGGGGCAACCAGGCCACGCTGCTCGTAAAGCCGGAGCGCCTTGGGAGAGACGCCAAGCTGCCGGGCGGCTTCAGACGGGCTGAGGAATGGGGCGGGAGAGTTCACGAATCACCTCGACTGCTGACCACCCTGCTTATCGGGGCGGTCCCAAGGGCCGGGTCAACTGGCGATTTGTGGTGTCCGTTAAACGAATGTCTGGCAGCCTGCCGCCAAGCTGTCCGCCAACCGGCTTGACAACGGTTTAGCGGACGAATTGATTGCCGGACGGCAAGACGGTCTTGTCGTAACCTCCGTGCCAAAAGTGCCGATCTGAAAGTCGTGTTAAGGAGCGCACACAGGTCCAGAAAATGTTCCTGGGCGGCAGCGCGTTCGTTGCGAGTGTTAACTTGCCATTTGGCGACGAAGGCGGCGGGGGTCACCAGAGAACGCTACGTGACCCCCGAGATTCGAGAAAGCCCCGCTGAATGCCGAGCGTGTAACGGTTCCGATCGCATGTGCTGCTTCACCGAATCTGCGCCTATGCGGCACAATGGCAGACTATGAGCGAAATCGGCGACCGACGTCCCATCTACAGGAGGTTGCGTGACGAGCTCGCGGGCGAGATTGCTCGCAACACTTGGCATCCAGGCGAGCCGATCCCGACTGAGGCGGAGATCGCCACCAAGTACGACGTGGCGATCGGCACGGCGAGAAAGGCGCTCGATATGCTGGTCAGCGATCAGCTCATCGAGCGTATCCAGGGGAGCGGCACTTTTGTCAGGCGGCCTCGCTTCGAGACCGCTGTCGTCCGATTCATCCGCTACTATGGAAGCGCGGGCGATCAGCGCTCGCCCGCAAGCCGCATCCTGACCCGCGAGAAAGTCGTAGGCACAAAGGAGGTCATTGCCGCGCTGCACCTGGAACCCGGAGCAGAGGTCATCCACCTGTCACGCCTTCGCATTCACGAGAGTAAGCCTGTCCTGATCGAGGATATCTGGCTGGACGCGGCGCGGTTTGCTCCGGTGCTTACGATGGAAGAGAACGAGCCCTTGCTTCTCTACCCGATCTACGAGGCTCTTTGCGGGGAGGTTGTGGCCCGTGCCGAGGAGACCATCACCATCGGAACTGCCGGCGCCGCTGAAGCAAAGCTGCTAGAATTTGAGCCGGGCACGCCGGTGGTCCTGACCGCCCGACTCGCTTTCGGCTATGATGATCGCCCGATCGAATGGCGCTGCTCGCGCGGATCGGGGTGGGATTTCCACTACAAAGTCGAGATTCGCTAACAGGTGTAAAATCCGCTTGACGGAAAGCGGTCAAATGAGATTCTTCTGTCCTGTAGATGACTTTGAGCAGGGGAGGGTGCGGTGTCCCACTGGCAGCAAGAGACAGTCAGTCGCAACCTAATCGATGAAGCCATAAGCGCTGACTGTGCCGAGTGCTGCGATCTTCACGCGAGCTACGTCGAGGGGTGCCTCTTCCTCGAAGAGGTCGAGGCTATACCGGCAGCAGAAAGCCACCTGCGGGAAGTCCGAGACAGGGTTAATCTCTCAAGGCGGGCATGGCTTTCAGCAGCTCGGCGAGCACTGAAAAAGCCGGTCCACACTCGGAATGGAGTCATGGCAAAGACGCCAGTCGTGAAAGGATTGCTGCAGGAAATCTGCGGCGACGACACGGAGACGATGTCTGCCACATTGACTTTTTTCGATGATCTGGACCGCATTTTGAGACAGCCCAACTGACCACGCCGGCTGCGGTGCGCTGCGCTGTGGAGCGGGGCTGTGCGGATGCCACTCCGCGTCATTTCGCAATGGCTGGACATACGCCGCAGGATGGGCAGGTATCGCTGCTGTCGGCCGAATCGCCCTTTCGTCGCTCCGGGAAGGGCGGACTGCGCCGCAATGCGTTCGGAGTGGTTCAAACTGTGGAAGAGGCGACGATAACCGGAGAGATCGAGGGCGCCCACGACCCGTTCTTGAAACTGGTTGGTGAGCGGATACGGGCGGCTCGTAGGCGGGCCGGCCTCAAGCAATCCGACCTGGCCAGCGCGATCGGGGCAAAGCAGCCCTACATCGTCGCCGTCGAGGCGGGAGAAAACCTCACCCTCAAGTCTCTTGCGCGAATCAGTGCCGTCCTTGGGATTCAACCAATGATGCTGTTGGTGGAGGGGGAACTAGCGGCAGCGATCGACGGCGGCCTCTTTGATCGAATAGGCGGTCTCGTTCAGCAGGCAACCCAACAGAACGAGGAGATCGCTGGCATTCTTCGGCAGCTTCAGGAATTGGTGCCCAGCCAAGTCGGTCAGCGAAACAACCCTGAGTCTGCCTAAAGCAACATCACCCCCGGGTTATCTTAAGGCTTGCATCCAGCGTTCGTAGTTGGATATATAATCTCTGGATTATTCGCCAGAGATCGCGATGATAACGCTCTCCAAAGCTGAAGATCGCACAACAACCCCGCAGCCTCCGTTCTTTGCATGAGCACCCTGCCGCTCGCCTTGCTTGTTCAGTTCGCGCTGTCCTGCCCAACGGCGCTTAATCTGCCGACCAGCGGCGTCGTCGAGCGCGTTGCGGCAACGGCGCGGGTGGAAAGCGGGCTACAGGCGACGGCCCTGCACGACAACACGACGGGCCAGTCCTATGTGCCCGCGACCCACGCTGAAGCGGTGGAACTCGTGACGGCCCTAAAGGAGCAGGGTCACAGCGTGGATGCCGGCATCATGCAGGTTAACGACGCGAACTGGCGACGCCTCGGGCTTACGGCCGAGACGGTGTTCGACCCCCGCGCGAATGTCTGCGCAGGCATGAAGGTGCTGTCCGAAGCCTATGCTGTCGAGCGCCGGGTGAGCTGCCGCTACAACACCGGTCGACCCGACTGCGCCAACGGGTATCCGGAACGCATCGACGGCGCCCTGCGGCGCGTGCGCGCCGAGATGACGATGGCGCCGCCAAGCCTAGCAGTCCGGCAGACGGCCATCGAGCCATCCCTCCCCTCCAATCCGTTCGTCAGTCACGCGCCCGCCCGCGAGCTGACGTTCGCACCGTCGTTCCTTCTTGCCGCGCCGCCGCATGAAGGGTCGCGCCCAGCCGAGCCGGCGGTTCCGGCAAGCCCGCTCGCCGCCGCCTCAAGTGGGCGGCGCGAGCTTGTTTCCATGCGGAGTTCCAACCAATGAATGGTACTGGTCTCAACGGGCTTTACACACTCGTCCAAGCACTCGCGCAGTTTATCACGGGGCCTTTCGGCGTCTCCCTGATCGTCGTCGCCGTGGCGGGCAGTTTCCTTTCGGCGGCGCTGCATTGGGTCCCCGTCAACTATGCGTTCCGGTCGCTCGCCTTCGGCGCGTGCGCGTTCACCGCTGCCTATCTGGTCGGCATGATCGGCGGCAGCGCAGGTGCCGTCGGCGGGTAGAGGTGCCGGTGGCCCTACAGCACGAGACCCTTTTTCTGGCGTGCACCCGCCCGGCCATGCGCTGGGGGGTGCCAATGGAAGCCTGGTATCTCAACCTGTTCGGCACATTCCTGTTCGGGATGATCATGGGCTCGCCGCTCTACTGGCTGATTGGTGGTCCCATCTATGTCCTCACGCGCGTCATGGCCGCGTGGGAGCCGAACTTCTTCGGCATCCTGCGGCGCTGGGCCGAGACGAAAGGTCAGGCGTTCGGGACCGCCATCTACGGCGGCTCCACGCTTCTCGCGCTGCCGCCACCCGACTCAGCCCGCCGCAGGCCGCGGGAGTTCCCGACCTGTGTTTAGCCTCCGCCGTCCCCGGCTTCTCGCCGACTACGTGCCGTGGCGCTATCCCATCTCGGATCACGCCATGCTGCTCGACGGCGGTCATTTGCTCGCCGTTTTTGCGCTCGACGGGCTCGCCTGCGAGACCCTGCACGACGACCAGATTGCGCATGCCCACGTGCAGCGCAACGACCTCATCCGCAACATCGCCTTCGACGGCCTGACGCTGACTGCCTATGAATGCCGCGCCACGGCTGACCCGGCCGACTACCTGCACAAAGGCACGGGTTTCCGCTCCGGGTATGCCGAGGCACTCGACCTCGCCTACCGGGAGCAGCTCTACGATGGGCTGCTCTACAGCAACCCGCTCTTCCTAGCCGTCCAGGTCGGACCCGCCCGGCCGTTCGGTGACTTCGTCGGCAGCCGGGTCGAACGCCGTCAGGCGAAGGCTGACGCCGAGGAGACTCCGGACGAGCGGCTGCGCCGGCTCGACACGATATGCGATCAGATCGCGGCAAGCCTCGCCGCCTATCGGCCGAGGCGACTCGGCATCAGGCGCCGCCAGTCTCCCGGCTTGCAGGGAGAGCGGCTGGGCCCGCGTTTCAACGAGATGGCGGAGGCGATTATCTTCGCGGCAACGGGCGTGTGGCGCCCCTGCCCGATCTCTCTCGGGCGAACCGGCGGTGCGATGTTCGGCGAGCGGCTGGTGTTCCGGCACGAGACGCTCGACATCCATGGTCCCGGCTGGACCCAATTCGCCGCCATGCTCGGCATGGGCGGATATCCCGCCGAGTTCTGGCCGGGGATGTTCTCGCGGCTGCGCGCCGCGCCCTACCGCTATACGACGGTCCACTCCTTCCGCTGCCTGAGCCTTGCGGCGGGCCACGACGTGCTGACGCGCAAGCAGAACAAGATGGTCTATGCCGGCGACAAGGCGTTCGAGCAGCTTGCCGAGCTCGCCCAGGCCGCCAACGATCTCTCGGCCGGCAAGTTCGTGATGGGCGATCACGCCGCGACCATGCTGGTATTCGGCGACACGCCCCGCGCGCTACACGCGGCAGTGTCCGAGGCGTCCCGCGACCTCGCTAACGGCGGCGTGCGCGTGGCGCGCGAGACCCTCGGCAACGAGGCGGCCTGGGCCAGCGTGATCCCCGGTAACTCCCATCTACGCGTCCGGCCTGGCGCGATTTCCTCGCGCGCCTACTGCGCCTTCGCGCCGTTCCACGGCCAGCCGTCGGGCGAGCGCCAAGGCTTCTGGGGTGAGCCCGTTGCCCTGTTCCGTACCGTCACCGGCGAGCCGTACCGCTTTCATCTGCACGTCGCCGGGCTCGGCAACGTGTTCGTGTCGGGCATGAGCCGCTCCGGCAAGACGGTATGGCTCAACTTCCTGGTCTCGCAGCTGGAGCGATCGGGCGCGCAGGTGCAGTTCTGGGACAAGGATCGCGGCGCCGAGCTGGCGATCCGCGCCATGGGCGGAACCTATCTGCGCCTCCGCAACGGCGAACCGACGGTCGCCCCGCTCAAGGCGTTCGACGGCAGCGACATGGCCGACATGGTGTTCCTGCGCCGGCTCTTGCACGGCTGTGCCAGCTCCGGCGGCGGTCGCCCGCTCACGGCGGAAGAGGACCGCCGGCTCGACATCGGCCTGCGTGGCGTGATGGAGCTGCCACCCGAGGATCGCTGGCTGTCCGACGTGGTCGCGGCCCTTCCCCACCAAGCCGAGCCGGACAGCGCCGCGGCCCGGCTGCGGCGCTGGGAATGGGGGCGGGAGCTGGGTTGGGTCCTCGACGGCCCGCGCCATCTGGTGAGCCTGTCGGCGCCGCTAATGGGCTTCGATCAGACCGCGATCCTCGACAATTCCGAGGCGAGCGGCCCGGTCATGGCGACGATTTTCCACCAATCGGACAAGCTGCTCGACGGGCGGCGCTTCGTGACCGTCATCGACGAGGGCTGGCGTTCTCTGCTCGTGCCCGCGTTCGCAGACCTTATCAACGACAGCCTCAAGACCCGAGGCAAGAAGAACGCGCCGGTCATTTTCGGCACCCAAAGTCCGCGCGACGCTCTCGCCTCGCCGATCGGTCACACCATCCGCGAACAATGCCCTGGCACTGTCGCCTTCGCGAATCCTCGGGCGACGCTCGAAGATTATGGCCCGGCAGGAATGGGCTACACGGAGGCCGAGGTAGACATCATCCGGCGGCTGCCGATGGGGTCCGGCCTGTTCCTCTACAAGCGCGGCGCGGAGAGCGTGGTCCTGCAGCTCCATCTGCAGGGGCTCGACGACGACATCGCCGTGCTCTCCGGCCGCGAGGAAACGGTGCGCCTCCTCGAGCAGATGGGCGAGGCTACCCTCGCCGACCCGGCGCGCCTGCTCACCGCTTTCCACGCCGCCCGCAAGGCGCCTGCCCGGGAGCTGGTCACGCCATGACCCGCTGCGCGCCCTTGCTCGCAAGCGCCACCCTCCTTGGCACCACCTTCATTCTGCTGCCGTCGCCGGCGCATGCGCTGTTCGGCGTGGGTGACGTGGTCTTCGACCCGAGCGTGTTTGCCCAGACCTTGGCAACCGTGCAGCAGCTGTCCAACCAGCTCGCCGTGATGCAGCAGCAGTACAACCAGCTCGTTCAAACGTATCAGGCGATCGCGCATCTCCCCGACAACGTTCTTCAGTCGCTCGCCACGCAGTTCAACACGCAGCAGTTCCGGTCGCCGATCAACACCGATCCCGCAGCTATCGTGTCGGCGATCGGGGGGTTGCAGCTCGGCGGCGCCGGGTCCTCCGCGCAGCAGTATTGGCAGCGGAACAACGTCTACACCGCGCCCGGACAGGACTTCCTGGCAACCCAGCTCACGATGCGCGGAAACAGCGTCGCTGCCGTGCAAGGCCTGGTGAACGATCTCTACGCGTCGGCGACGCAGCACGCCCGGGCGCTCCAGGGGCTCGAGGGCCAGCTAAACGGCGCCCCGGACGGCAAGGCCGTCCAGGACATCAGCGCTCGTATCCAGATGGAGCAGGCACACCTGCAGGCTCGCCAGATCCAGTCGCAGACGCTCATCGCTTTTCAGGCCGCTCAGCAACGGAACGAGGACACGCAGCGCGACCAGCTCCGCCGCTGCCAGTATGACGAAGTCATCGCGGCCGGGCGGAGCCAAACTCCCCTCACCTCGAGTTCTTGCGGCAGCACCGTGGCCGCAAGCAGCAGTTCGGTCGCGGGCAGTGGCGGAGGAGTCGGGGGGATCATCCCGGCCTCGGCGGGCGGAACCAATCTCGGCGGCGCCGTGCCGGGCGCTATGGCGGCACAGCCGTGGGGTCAGCAGGCGTCGCAGTACGCCCAACAGATGGGCGTCAATCCCACCGTGCTCGCGGGCGTCTGCCAGATCGAGAGCAACTGCCAGAACGTCGGCGGGACAGGCACGATCAGCGGCCCATTCCAGATGTCGAACGGCACCTACAACCAGACGATCCAAGAGGCTGTCGCCCAGAACCCGAGCCTGGCCGGGGCGGTGTCCGGCAAGACGGATCCCGCCAGCCAGAGCATCGCCGCCTCCCAGTATCTCAGGGACGCGGCAACCAGTCTGCAAGCGAGCGGTGTCCAGAACCCCACCGGCCTGGATACCCGCGCCTACTACAATTTCGGACCGTCCGCCGGCGTGAACGTCGCGACCGCACCGGACGGCTCGAACATGGCGGCGCTCCTCCCAGCCGGAACGAACCTTGCGGCCAACGGGATCACGCCGGGAATGACCGTGGGGCAATGGCGCCAGGTGGTGACGAACAGGATGGGCGTAGCGGCTGCCAACGCTCCCGTGCTGCTCGCCTCGAGCGGGACGTAGGAGGTAGGCATGTCCAAGGGTTCCCTCCTCATTGCCTCTGCCGCGCTCGCATTCCGAGCGTTCGGCGCTCCCCTCGCGCAGGCAGCGGGCGTGCAGGCCATCGCCCCGATCGATGGCTATGCCTGCATGCAGCTCGCGCGCGATGCGGCGCACCTGACGGACGCATCGTCGGTGCCGTCCATGCTGTCGGCGCCGTCGGCGGGCGCCACGAGTTTGGGGGCCGCGCCTTACATCGTCATCGCGCGCACCCCCGAGCGCGTCGTCAACGGCTACACCGAGGCGCTCTGGCTGGGCTCGACGCGCGACCATCCGGTCACGGGGTGGGTTTCCGCGGGCGCGCTCCTCCCCTTCCACTCCAGTACGGCGCCCGAGGCGCGCTGCACGCCGACGTGGCTGAGCAACGGTCGCGCGGGGGCACTGACCCGATGAACAATGAGTGGACGGTTTTCGCGACGATCTTCGGCAAGATCCAGCCGCCGATCGCCGGTTGGGTTGATTACACGATCAATGCCATTGCCGGACAAATCAAGCTGCCGCTCACCGCGGCCTTCGTGGTGTTTCTCGCCGGCTATTCGCTGATCCGGACCCTTGCTCCCGACGCCCACCCGCTGTCCGATATCGAGCGCAAGCTGCTGCGCTGCGCCATCGCTTTCAGCATTGCGACCGGTGCGGCGACCTACCATCAGTTCGTCGCAGATTTCGCGCTTACCGGATTACCTGCTTGGCTTGGTGCCACGCTCACTGGCGGCTTCAACGGCAGCAGTTCGGTCCAGATAGGCGCCGCCGCCTTCGATAACATTTGGAACAGCGCCTACATGGCCGGAAGCGCGGTTGAGGCGCACCTCTCGAGCTGGGGCGACATCGGCCTCCATCTCCTCGTCGCCCTCTACTGGGTCGTTTCAGGCGCGGTTGTGGCCGTGGCGTTCGGCGCTTGGCTGTTCGCCTATGTCGCCATCGTTCTCCTCGTCGGGATCGGTCCGGTCTTCGTCGCGTTCCTGGCGTTCCCGGCTACGCACGGGATGTTCTCGCGGTGGATGGGCTCGGTGCTGGGCGCCGTGCTCCTGCAAGCGTTCATCGTCGCCCTCCTGGTCCTCGTGACGGGCGCCGAAGCAGCCATCATCGGGCAGGTCGCGACCGTGGGGCAGGACGGCTCGCAGCTCGCCGGTCAGGTCGTCCACCTCGGCCAGCTCCTCTTGGGCGGCCTGCTCTTGTTCATCGTGTGCGGCTACATGCTGTTCGAGTTGCGTGGCCTCGTCATGGGCATCGTCTCTGGCGGCGCGGTCGACTTCAGGCCCGTCATGGCGGTGATCAACACCGCGGTGACTGCCACCGCGGTACGCGCTGCCAGTGCCGCGCGCGCAAGCGCCGGCGGGGCCGGGTCGACCGGCTCTGGCTCCGGCTCGATCGCGAGTGCGCCCCGGTCTCTTTCGTCCGCCAAGCCATAGGAGGTCTCGTTGGTTCGCAGCGCCCTCGTCCTTGCCTTCGCCGCTTTGGCTCTCGCCGCGTGCGCAGGCCATGATCTGCCGAAGCCGGAAGGCAGCCCGTTCGCCTTCAACCCCGGCCAGTGGCAACCCACGCCGGCCGACCTCAACGTGGTCGCAACCGCAGGGCAATCATGAGCGGCGGCGCTCCCACGCTTCCGGGCGGCTGGGCTGAAGCCGGGGAACTCGAAACTGAAGCTCGCCAGGATTTCTACGAGCAGGGCAAGGCGCTCGACCAGGAGATCAGGGCCAACCGCCGGGCTATCCGTCTCGGCGGCTACGTCGTCGGCGCCGCGGGCACGCTCATCGGGCTCGCCGGCATGATCGCCGCCGCGTCGCTATTCCCGCTCAAGACCACGGAGGTAAAGTTCGTGCCGTTCGACCTCGCATCTCAGCAGGTCGTGCCATCCGTGCTCGCGAAGGACGCGCCGCGAACGCTGTTTGGCGAGCAGCAGGCCAAGGCGGATCTGCGTAAGCTGGTCGCCGCGGCCGAGACCTACATCCCGGACGCCTACGCGCTCAACTTTCACCAGGTCGCAGTGATGTCGGACCCGGCCATGCAAGCCAGGTTCGCGGATGAGCTGTCACCGAAGAATCCGCGCTCGCCGGCTGCGAAATACCGCAATCAGACGAGCGTCGTCGTGGACAGGTTCCAGTTCTGGCCGCTGGGCAAATCCGGCAACGCCCAGGTGTGGCGCGTGACGTTCCAGCGCACCGAAATCGTCGGCGGCACCCAGCTCGCGGCCAAGCCCTACGAGGCCGTCGTGACCTTCGTCTGGCGCCCCGACTTGCCGGCCGTCAGCGACGACGACCGCTCGGTCAACCTGACGGGCTTTCAATGCCTCGACTATCGCAGCGGAGACGCCTGACCATGCGTGCCTCGCTCGTCCTTGCCCTCGCCGCCGGGACCGCCCTTGCACCCGCCGCTGTACTCGGAGCCCCCTCCCCCGCGCCGGCGCCCGCATTCTCCTCCGGTCCCGTCGACCATATGCAGGCTGTGACGGCGTCACCGCTCAAGCGCATTCGGCTTACGGGGATCGTCGGTCGGGTCGTCAACATCACCTTCAATCCGAAGGAAGCCATATACCGGGTCGCCTTCGGCACAGCAGGAATCTGGGAGGGTCCGCAGGCCGGCGGTAACGGCCAGGCTGTGGCGCTCAAGAACAACCTGCCTCTCTGGCCTGTTCAACCGGGCCACACGAACCTTGTCGTCACCACGGTGGACGCCGACGGGCACGAATATCCTTATCAGTTCGATCTCGTCGCGCTCGCGGCCCGGTCCGAGCCCTCCGCTCTCAGCGCCTCTCTCGCGTCGGTCAGCACCGGCGCAAAAACCGACGAAGCTACAAGCGATGACACGTCGGACGCCACGTTCGGCCTGATCGTGAAAAACAGCGAGGCTGAGCGCGCCGAGCAGGAGGCGAAAGCCCGGGCCAGCCATGAAGCCCGGCTCGCGCAATGGCAGCAGCGCCAAGCCGCCGCTCACGCTGCCCAGGCCCGCGCCTCGCTTGCAGCATCCAACGCTACGGGCGAGCCCGGCCCCTCCTGCAATCCCCACTACGTCGGCTGGGGCAGCGCCGCTATCGCCCCCGTGTCCGTCTGCGACAACGGCCAGATGACGTTCCTGCGCTATCAGGGCCAGCTCCGGCCGCCCTCCGTGTTCGTGCTCGGGCCGGACGGCAAGGAGCAGGCCCTGATCCCGTTCATGCGGGGCGATACGTTGGTCGTGCCGCGGGTGGCCAAGGAGATGCACCTCTACTCCGGCCAGACCGTCCTCTACATCTTCAACCGCGCCTACAACCCGGCCGGCGTCAGCCCGGTGACAGGTAGTCTGGCTGATCCCGACACCGGGACCGTTTCGCCCGGTGTGCGGCGCGTGCTCAGGAGCGCCGGTAATGCCCGTTAACCCGCCCAACGATCGGGACGAGCGCGAGCAGTCCGAGCGCGGTCGCTCACGCGGCGGCCGGTTCCGCCGTTGGCGCTCCGGCTGGCGCTTGGCCGCCCTCTGGACCGTGGGCTGCGCGGGCATCGTCGGGATTGTGTTCTGGCGTGACGCGCACAAACCGCAGCCGCAGCACGCGACCGCCGTCGGTCAGCAGCTCGGGCAGTTCGTGCCGACGCCCGAGTTTCATCGCGGCATTATCCCCGTGGCCAACGCCATGCCGGGGGTGAACTTGAACCCGGCACCCCCGCCCCCGGTGCCGCCCCAGGTCCGCAATGCCTTCGGGCCAGCTCCGGTGACCCCGACCGCCGGGCCGGGCACCGCTGTCCACGCTCCAAGAATGCTGACCTTTACGCCGGGCGCGTTCCCCCGCGACGCTCGGGCTCAAGCCGAAGGCGCGCCCCAAGGCGGCATTGCTAGCCGGGCCGGGTCCGAGGCGGGCAACAGTGCTGTTGCGTTCAAGCCCGCCGCCATCCCGGGCCTTAAGGCAGGCCCGGCCATGGATCTGACGTTCACCATGATGCCGGGCGTGGTCACCTGCCTGCTCGACAACGCCCTCGACACCACGAAGCCCGGCAAGGTGTTCTGCCACACGGACGAGACGGTCTACTCGCCCCTGGGCGTCAAGCTGATGGAGGCCGGAACCCGCATCGTCGGCGACTATCAAAGCGACATCGGACTCGGCGAGAACCGCGTTGGCGCCATCGCCGGCTACGCCATCACGCCGAACGGCGTCCCCGTTCCGCTCGGCAGCTTCCCCATGGGCGACGGCCTCGGCCGCGGCGGTTTCGCCGGCGAACTCGACACCCATCCGTGGGCGCGCATCGGGTCGGCCCTGGTCCTGCTCACCACAGAGGGCGCGATCGGCGCCGCGCAAACCGCGCTCCAGCAGCGCGGCACCAGTTACACCAACATCAACGTAGGCGGCCTCGACTACGCGTTGGCCGAGGTGATCCGTAACTCGTCTAACGTGCGCAATACGCTCCGGGTCAACCAGGGGACGCGCGTCGGCCTGTTAGTCGCCCAGCCCATCGACTTCTCGGACGCCTACGCGCTGTCGGAGACGAGCCGGTGAGACCCGGCGAGCGTCCGCTGCGGCGGTTACTCGACGTGTGCGGCATGGCCGCGCCGCTCAGCGATCCGCTGACCACGGAAGTCGTCGCCAACAGGCCCGGCGAGATCGGCGTGGAGCGCGAGGGACGCTGGACCTGGCACGACGCGCCGGAGGCGACGTTCGAGCGGCTCGAAACCATCGCCGTCTATGCCGCCCACTCGGCCGGCGCGGAGTTCGATGAGAAGCACCCGCTCGCCCGCGGCACTTTGCCCGACGGAGAGCGGTTGCAGGCGTGCCGTCCCAAGGCGACGCGCCACGGCGTCATCTCGCTCACCGCCCGGAAGCCGGCGACCATCGCCCGGCGCGTGGACGATCCCGACTTCGAGGCAATGTTCTCCCGCGTCGGCACACCACGCTCGACGACCCATGACCTGGCCCTGATCGAGCTGAAGCGGCAAGGGCGGTGGCGGGAGTTCTGGAAACTGGCGGTGCGCAGCCGGCGCACCATCGGCGCGTGCGGCGCGACCGGCAGCGGCAAGACCGACTTCATCAAGCGGCTGCTGCAGGAAATCCCCGAAGGCGAACGCATCGTCACGGCCGAGGACGCCGACGAGTTCGGCGCGCTCCGGCAGCGCAATCACGTCGCCCTGTTCTTCGCCGAACCGGGGCAGCCCGGCGTCTCGGCCGAGGACTGCGTGCGCGCAGCACGGCGCATGCGGCCGGACCGCATCATGCTGCAGGAATGCCGCGGACCGGAGGCCTTCGCCTTCGTCCAGGCACTCGCGGCCGGGCACCCCGGAGGGATGACGAGTTGGCACGCTGAGGAGGGCGAGGCGTTCGACGCCCTGGAGCTCATGCTCAAGCAGCATTCGGGAGCAGCGACGCTCCCCGACACCAAAGCCCGCTCGCTGCTGCGCCGCTATCTCGACATCGTGGTCTGGCTGGCCCGCGGCGACGATGGATTCAGCGCGCCCCAGGTATGGGTCAAGGCCGAGGAGGATCTGGCGCCATGCGCCGACGCGGCCTAATCGCGGCGGCGCTCGGCGTCGTCGCCGTTCCGCTCCTGCTCGCACTCGGCTGGCTCGCCAGCGCGAGCTACTTGTTCGCCTATCTGTGCAATACCTACGGCATCGGCCGGGTGCAGCTCGGTTGGGAACTCACGCTTTGGTATGACGCGCTGCCTTACGCGCGCGGCGCCCCCAAGCTGCTCGGCGTCCTGATCGCTTCCGGCTTCCTGCCCAGCGTCGCCGCCCTCCTGATCGTCGCCGCGATCTTTGCGCGGCTCCGCGCCGTTCGCTGGGGCCGTGTCTTCGGCGCTGCCTGGGGCGCCATGCGAAGGCCTGTCAAACCAGTCGAACGGGCCGACACCGACAACCACGGTCATGCGGACTGGCTGCCCATGGACGAGGCCCGGCATCGGTTCCAGCCGGACCCGTCCGGCGAGCCCCACCTGGTGATCGGCGAGGCCGTTCGCATGGATCTGTCCGAAGTCGGCGCGCTCGAGTTTCGATCGCGCGACAAGGCCACCTGGGGACCCGGTGGTAAGGCGCCGCTTCTTGTCGACCCCTGCACCGAGGGGCCGACGCACTCGATCTTCGTCTCCGGCAGCGGCGGCGGCAAAACCGGGTCCATCGCCACCCGCCTGATGCACTGGCGCGGCTCCGCCATCGTCGTGGATCCGTCCGACGAGATCGCGGACCTGACCCAGCAGGCGCGCGAGGCCATGGGGCAGCGCGTCATGCGCATCGGTCTCGGCAGCGGCGCCCTCGACTTGCTCGGCGGCATCGACCCGAAATCACCGAGTGCTGTACGCCGCGTGCTCTCCGTCGTCGGTTCGCTCTGCGGCGAGGAGCGCGATCGCGACGCGGACAGCATTTTCGACGACGCCGGGCGGAACATGGTCGCGGCGCTGCTCGGCCACATGCTCTGGGACGAGGAGGTGCCCCGCGAGCACCGCAACCTGCATACGCTACGCGACCTCATCACGACGGCCGAGGCGGACATGAAGTTGCTGCTCGCCGGCATCGCCGCGGCGAGCCCGTGCACCGCCGCCAGGCTCGGGGCCAGGACGCTGATGGGCCTGGCCGAGGAGACGTTCAGCGGCGCCTACTTCTCCGCCACCCAGCTCACCCGCTGGATGCTGGACGACGCGGCGGCCGACTTCCTTTCCGGAACGACCTTCTCGCCGAGCGAGGTCACGAAGCGTCCGACGACGGTGTATATCCACGTCGGCCTCGACGCCCTAAAATTCTCCCCCGGCATCGTCCGCGCCGCGCTCGACGCCTTCGCCTGGGCGTTCATCGAGGCCAACGGCCACTATCACAGCCGCACGCTCATCATCCCCGACGAGATGGGCACCATCGGGCGCGTCGTCGCCTTCGAGCTGCTACGCGACACCGGGCGAAAATACGGCGCCACGCTGCATCTGCCCCACCTGTCCGAAACCGAAATCGACGAGGTCTGGGGCCGGCGAGGCAAGGCCGGATGCGATCTGTGGTTCCCGAATCTGTCCTGGCGCGGCTACGCCCGCGTGCTCGACCGGCGCACGCAAGAGTCCCTGTCCAAGGAGATCGGGGAACACGGCATTCAGGCGACCAGCGAAGGCGACAACCGCGGCACGTCGAACAAGGGATTCGAGCTCGGCACACGCTCGCGCGGGCGGAACACGAACCGCCACGAGATCAAGCGGAGCCTCATCAAGCCTGACGAAATCCGCGAGGCGCGCGCCGACGAGATGTTCGTCCTTGCGGCCGGCTGCGCCCCGATCCGCTGCGGCGTGCCGCTCTACTTCCGCCGCGAGTGGGAGAACAGCATCGCCGGCGACAACCGCTTCGTCCGCCGCCCGATGCCTCATGCGGCTCCGGCCGAGGCGGCGGAGTAGCCGCCGCGATGCGCTCGCTCCTGCTCTCCGCCGCCCTGGCACTCAGCGGCTGCCCGAACACCTTGCTGCCCGACACAAGGATTCGGGCGGAGACGGAGGCCTATCTCAGCCAGCCCGTCATCGAGGTCCTTGACCGGCACGAATCCGGCTTTAACCGAACCCTTTACGAGGTGAGCACCCCACAGGGCCGATATGCCTGTCTGATTTATGGGGGACACGCTCTCGACCTCGGCGTCATCAGCGCAATGACCTGCGCCACAGATGACGAAGCATCGCTAGTCAGGAGATCGCTCATGTCTGACGGAGGGAAACGTTCCTTTATCGATCGTACAGCTGACACATACGAAGTCTACAGGCCGCCTTCACCACCGGTATCGGAATATATGTTTAAGGATCTGCCCCCGTCGGCATCTGCACGCGAGATTGTGCACCAGGTGGCGAAAGCGGCGGACACCGCTGATTTCGCACGTTGGAACCTGGACTATTCACCTAAAGATCAGAAACTTCTCGATGACCAGGCCCGGCGCAGCCTCGACGGGGCCTGGGCGAATCCGGCTGCTGCTGCTGCATTGCGCTCGGCAGGAATTTTGGAGACGACATCAAGGGCCGAGTACGCCGCAGCACGCTATAACACTGTGGCCTACAGGCTCGACGATGCGGCCGATGCCGCCGCCAAGCTCTCGGTACCCAGTATCGCCCGAAACATCCCTGGCAATCGAGGTGGCCAGGGTCGAGACCAAGCCGCAGCGATTACCGATAGCCGCAGCTTCGGCGAGGAATACCGCGAGCGTCTGGTCGCCTTGGGACGCGCCCAGGAACGCGCCTCCATGGCCCGTGAGGAAGTACCGGAGATGCGGCGGGAAGCCCAAGAGAGCCGGTCGTCTGAAATCGCCCGGCGAGGACGCGGCCGATGACGGGGCGCGCGGGCCTGCCGCGTGCCGTGGGGGCCAGCCTGTACAGCGCGGTCACGATGCCGCTGCGTTTCGTGCTCTGGATCCTGCGCGGGCTCCTATGGCTTGCCATCCCGGCGTTTCTGTTCGCCGCTCTCCTGCACTACAGCGCCGGCGACGTCGGCCGGATCCCATGGGACGTGGCATACCTTGTGGTGTGCAGCATTGCCCTCGGCGTGCTCCGGTTTACTCGCGAGCGGTTCGGTATCTAGTGGCCGGGGCTCAACACTTGGTATGCTTCAGCCAGGGACCGCCGCATCAGGACCACGTCGTGGTGCCTTTCCTTCTCCAACCCTGCTCGTTCCCAACCGAGGCGCGCGTAGAACGGCTCGGCCTTGGCTGTGTAGAGCCACAGCACTGGGACAGCAGCAGCTATTGCGAACGCCTCCACCCGACGAACCAGAGCGGTCGCGTGACCTCGTCCGCGGAATGCAGGTTGGACAAAAACCCCGGCGAGCCAGGGAGTAAGGTCAGGTCGCGTTTCCAAATCTTGATGCACCAAGGCTGCGGTCCCGGCGGGTCGATCGTGATCGAACAGCACGAACGTTTCTTCCGGTCCCACCGGAGGCGCGACAATCAGCGCAGTCATTTCCTCAACGGTCAGACCACCCGGGTAGTCAAGGAAGGTTGTCACCACCCATTGAGCGACGAGGACAGCCAAGTCGGGCCGGTCGGAAACTGCGACGATCTGGTTGCTCATCCGGCAAACCTCATTAGCGCCCTCGCCTCCTGGACCGAGCATGCTGTAGTTGCTCCCAGGCGTCGCGAGATGCTTGCCTTGCCCATCCCGCAAATTCGCGCAGCTTTCGCGCCCCTTCCCGTGCCCGGTCCATCGCCGGGCTTGCTCGGCGCGCGGCTTCTGCCAGCCGTGCCCGTGCGGACATCACGGGATGTGCCGCCATAGCCTGCCCCGTCACCCTGCGCCGCTGTAAGGCTTTCCTCGCGGCACTCGCGTGCCCTCGCGCCTTCGCTTCTGCTATCGGCGTTTTGCCCTCGGCTTGCCGCCGCTCCATGCGCTCCAGCTCGCCCTGGAAGGTGCGCACCGTGCCGCGCCGCACGTTCGCTGCGCGGTCAAGGAAGGCGAGGGCCGAGGACCGTTCCGGCTTGCGCGAGAGATTCCGCGCCACGTTGTTCCACACGTCGCCCTCGTTGATGGGCCGGAAATCGCCTCGCGGCCGTCTTGCCGTGATCTCCCGGCGTTCTGCCGCATCGCCGACCACGATCAGCGTTTCGTCGCGATGCCGGCTTCCCGCGGTGTAGCCCTGGTAACCGTTCACGCTCGCCGAGCCGCTCGGCATGGCAAGGATGTGCCGGCCGACCGTGCTGCCCTGGGCGGCGTCGATCGTGAGCGCGTCGCCCCAGCCGAGCCGAATGCGCCCGCTCTCCCCGTCCCGCAGCGTGTCCCAGAGCACCAGGCCCTCGCGCCCGGCGCCATTGCGGAGCGTCAGGCCGCCCGGCGTAATGGCGCGCACCTCCAGCACCGACCCGTTGTTGCCGATGTTGCCATGCGTGGTGCGGCCCGAGCCGTCCGCTGCGATGAAGGTGGCCGTGGCGCGCTCGTAGAGCCGCACCCGGTCGCCCACCGCGAGCCGCATGTCGTAATCCTCGCCGACGCCGGGGTTGTATCGGCTGCGGCTGGTCGCATCGAGAGTCACGAGATCGGCGTTGACCTGGCCCATGGCGCGGCGCTGCTCGCGGATGGCCAGCGCGACGGCGCGGGCGTCTGCATTCGTCGGCGCGCTGACCGTCACCTCGGCGCCCCCGTCCATCCGCTCGCGCCAGAGCGCGGCCACCCGCTCGACCACCGCCCTGTGGTCGCCGGCGACGAGGATCGCCGTCCCGTCCGCGCGCTTGCGCTCGACGGCTTCGGCCGCCCTCCCCTCCCGGAACAAGCCGGTCGTCACCTTCTCCTCGCCCGTCCGTTGCCGCAGCGTGGTGGCGATCTCCGGAATGGCGCCCTCGCCCAACGCGCGGCGCATGAGCGTGACGACGTGTCCCGCCTCGATGCTCTGGAGCTGCTCGGGATCGCCGACCGCGACCACCTTGAACCCACGCTCGCCTTGCAGCCGCATCAGCTCCCCGAGTTGGCGGGTGCCGACACGGCCGACCTCCTCGATCACCACCACCGAGTCACGATCCAGCGCGAGCTTGCCCGCCGCTGCCCGTCGGAGGAACGGATCGAGCGCCGCCCGATCGGCAGCCTTGATACCGGCGTCCTCGAGCGAGTCCGTCTGGTTGTTCCCCAGCGCGGTCCCGAACACGCGCTTGCCGTCCTCGCGCCAGGCGTCGACCAGCGGACGCAAGACGCTGCTCTTGCCCGCACCGGCGGCGCCGATGAACGCCGCGAACCCGCCGCCCATGCCGAGCGCGTCGATCGCGGCCCGCTGCGCCCGCCCGTGCTCGCCCTCGAAGCTCAACCCGCTCCGCTTCACGGCGGCGTCGACGGCGCGCCTGGAGAGAGCCGCAGACCGGTCCCCGGCCGCTTGCCGCAGGCGCGTGACCACCTCCGCCTCCTGCGCCTCGTGCAGGGTCGTAGTGACGCCGATCCGCGCCTTGCCGCGCACCGCCGGGTCCTCGCCCCAGATCAGCGCCACGTCGCGCCCGTCCTGGCGCACACCGCGTGTGGCGAAGGCGCGAGTGATGGCCTTCACGTCGGCCACGTCCTCAATGGAAGTGGTGATCAGACCGCGCGCGGCGATCTCGCGAAGTTTTTCCCCGTCCACCTTGGCAGTGCCGACGAACACCGTGTCCAGGAGCCGCAAGGCTGTCTGGTAGGCGCCTTCCAGCCGCTCGTCCCGGCTCGGCGCCGCCGGAGGCGTCACGCCCAGCACGCTCTTGTGCGCGTAGCCCATGGTCGCAGCCTGTCGCTCCCAGGCCCCGAAGTCGGCGACACGGTCCTCCTCGCTGCCGCCGGCCGCGTCCTTCCCCTTGCGCCGGCCCTGGGTGCTGGCGTGGATCAATCCGACCTTCTGCTTGTCGGTGAGGCTGTCCCAGTCCTTACCCTGGCTCGCGGCAAACTCGCGCGCCGCTTCCGTTCCGTCCATCGTGCGCTTGGAGAAGGCGTCGCGCACCTTCTCCGGGACGGCCATCAGGCGCGCGGCGCCCGTGCGCTCGTCCAGCCCGATTTCGACGCCCAAACGCTTCAGGTTCGTCGCCAGGAACGCTTGGTAGAACGCGCCCCAGCTGTGGGTCTTGCCCGCCATCGTGTCCAGGTCGAGCGACCCGACCCGGCCCGTGTCGGTCATCACCACGGATGGTACGAGCATGTGGCTGTGCAGCGCCGGGTCGCCCGCCGCACCGAAGCTCATGAATTGCGTGTAGGGGCTGCCCTCCGCATCCGTTCGCGCCACGGGAACGACGGGCCGGCTCGCATAGTGGTCGAAGCCCAGCCAGGTGATGTGTCCGGCTTCGGTCCCGCCGCTGCCCGCCTTGCCGCGGCGCGCATGCCCGAGCTCGTCGGCGATCACGGCCATGGTGCTCGCCACGGCGTCCTTATGCGCCTGAGCGAGGATGTTCCGCTCCGCCTCCGTCGGCGCGAGCGCCCAGGCGATCGACAGCGACTTATCGGCCGAGAAGGTCAGGTCCACCGCCGCGACCCGCGCCTTGCTCGTCTCCACGCCACGCCTGTAGGCGTCGGCGCCCACCGCGTTGCCGTCCGCCATGCGCCCGGCCATCAGGTGGCTCACCTGGTCCTGGTCCGGTTCGCCGGCCGTCACGCCCAGCAGAGTCAGAAAGCGCTGCCGGGCTGTCTCCGTGCCCGGCCCGGCGATTGGCGCGCCGTCGGCCCGGCGCCCGTCGAGAATGTGGC
>JAABUL010003941.1_pt1 | contig 20856 bp, 25 predicted proteins | sample 5559151 | NCBI WGS metagenome assembly JAABUL01 (sample SAMN10711876, study PRJNA513368) | rock metagenome | isolation source: Antarctica rocks | place: Antarctica: Victoria Land, Pudding Butte sud | reverse complement strand
CGGCGCCGGGTTCTAGTAGGGGGCCGGTTAGTTCTTAGATGGGGGATTTTAAAAAGGGAAGGGGGGTTGTATAGATGGGTGTGATAAGGATAGGTGTATTTCTAGGACGAGTGCCGAGTCAATTAGAATAGAACGCAGCGCCCGCCTCATTGGTCAAGTGTCAGCTCTATTCACTCGACGGATGTAAGCTCAATCACCCGGTGCGAACGGATTGGGACACGGTCATTGCATCTACATGCGAAATGATCACCACGCCACTATCAAAAGTTTGCATTGTAGCTTTTCCTTCTCCTGGCGAAGTGAGTCCGTGATATAGTGAGACTACATGTGGCTAGGCTATGGGTTATAATGCCGCAAGTGAAGCTTGATGATTAGATTATTCAGGGAACAGAGTAAAGTAGACTGTGAGGCATGTCCTCTTAGGTGAGGCTGGCAATACTTGGTTCTTGTGCACAGTTGTGAATTGTCCTGTTGTTGATTCATTGCACGATTTCATTGTTCTTGATGCAGCGATAGTGAGGAGAGCATAGCTTTCGGTATGAAGGGTAGGAGCGCCTGCACGGCTCTCGATTCGTGGACAAGTCAGATAGCGGTTGTAGCCACATTAGGGATACCAGTCTATGGCGAGCGGTGCTCAATCTGTGACCCCTGACATTGATAGATCTTGACGACATCTCCTGAGATCGACCCTTCCTTTCTATGCGGCTGCTGTCTTTGGTATTGGAAGGGTAGTATTCAGCAGTATTGTGCCATTCCCCATCCCAGCTGATGCCAGATGCCAGAGTGTTAAGGATGGCGCGATGGCAGTCGGATCGTTCTGGATTTCGTTGCAAACAGAGTCAAAATAGGAGCCAGATTCCCACATGAAGAGGCTTAGGGTTGGGTTGCTTGTATAGTCTGCAAAAACGGAGTTAATCCTGCCTCCCTCATTTGAACAGCGTGTTAGGGACACATACAACTTTCGATAATGACGTTGCCGCCCTCTGCTTGGCCCATGAACAGACATCGGTTGATCAGATCGTCACTGCGCGTATGCACTCTCTTCCAACTCGAGACGCCGAGCGGTACATGCATGATCGGAGACTCGGCGTAGCTCATGATGGCCATGTTGCATGTTCCTGTTTGGTACCGGTCAGTCATCAATACGTGCAGAATTTGGCTGCTCAACCAGAAGCATTTTGTGTACTGACTGAGACTCCAATATGCAGGTACCTGCACCACTTGAGACGGAAACCTATTCTTGACGCCAGGAAAATTGGATCCCCCTGGAGTCCGTAGCTGTTCGTCATCGAAAAGGCGTGGCTGGTCGTCATTGGCGTTTGCGAAGATTCCCAATAGTTCATCGCAGTCCGAGGCTCTGGGAGTACCGTAGTACTTTCTGACACAAGAGACTCTACCAGTAAGGGCTTGGTGGACGAGGAGCCAGAGGATAAGGAGATGCGGAAGTGTTGGAAGAAACAGGGGCATGGGTCCGCACAATGGCTTGTGGGCGCCGCCGCACAGTTTGACTTCCGGTCTCTTCGTTGGACTGAAGACGTCACAGACTGGGGAAATGCAGTATGCCAATCCAATTCTCGGCAGAGTTTCTATTTGTTAACTCACGCGTGGTGGTTCGGCTCGTATCATACGCGCATGTACATTAGCGTCGCGTGTAGAGTCGAACAGCGTGGGGAAACTTTGACGGTGTGGTTTCAGAGCCACTTCCACAACAGACGGCTCCAATTTTGGACATGAAGGCAATAGTAGCGTGCAATTGGGCATGCGCGATATTGGGTTATCTCTGTAGTCGGATCAACTCTCCAGCTGTTATCCACTGGTATACCATTTCATACGTGTTATCTGTTTCTGGCCTTTACGCCACTGTGACGATTTCCTCCGCTATGGCTCGATGTTCCAGCTTGAAAAAGTGTGCTGGAAGCGTTGATTCGAGACGCGGCCCCCAAAAAGGATAATGGGTTATCTGGATTCACTCCCCGCTTATAGCCCGACATGTACCTGTTCAGGATGCTTTCGAAAGGCGAGCCGACAGCATAGATGTACACAACTTTAGCATTGGCATCGTCGACTGAGATCAGCGTCAATGTCTTGCTGGAAGGCCTTCCATCAAGTCTGCGTGTGTCAATCAACTTACTGTTGGCAAAGTGCATTCCCCCGGCTCCATTGCGCTCGAGTACGCAGCCCTGAACGTTGTCGATGACAGCATTGAGGACGGTCCTCCAAGTGTCAATGCTTGTTGGCTCATGCACGAAGCCTGCTGCATCTGCGACGCTCATCAAAGCTGCGCGACATGTGCCTAATGAAAGTCTCAATATCTGCTCAACGATTGCAAGCCAAGTGTCGACCACGTACCCATTCGCCAGATCTTCGGCAGCTGGACCATCTGTGAATGGTAAGGGTTGTACACGAGGGTGAATGGCGGATCGAGAAATTTGGGCTCTACGAACGAGCGAGGTTCGTCAGGATTGATGTCTGGAGACAAGGTTTCGCCAGGGAGTTGGTTGTACAGGTGGAAGCAGTCTTGGGCTTCTGGCTTGCCATAGACATGCGCATCGCACGCTGAATAAGAGGAAGCTGCATTACGATGTATCAATAGACAAAGCACGAGGGGATAGACGCGCTTGACTTTCATGACCAGTATCGATGACCAGCAGGATTCTCATGTGCCAGACGTGATGAGCCCTGGGACTATATGAGGTCAAGTAGTTCAATTCCGAAAGTGAGACAATATTTCATGTATGAGGCCAAAAGAGCTAGGGCATGCCGTGCATACTTGGCGCAGAATATCTTCAATAGCTGCAATCCATTTCACTCGAAGAAGCGCTCGCCTTCCAAGCCACGGTGTAGGCGAAGAGCCCAATGTCGGTCCTTAGCCGACACGGAAACATCGCATTGTAGTTGAAGCGTCACATGTTGAGATTGAAGGAAGCGCTTGATGACTAGCTTCAATCCGACCGAGAACGTGTTCACACATACGTGGAGCATATAGCCGAGTAGCTTCTTTCCAGCAACCAAAAGGTACAATGAAGAAGGACAGGCCCCGGAACAGCAGGGTGGAGCTGAGCAAGTTTTGTGAAGTAGGGTAGTCTCGTTCTGTAGGGCACGTTGATGTGTTGCCGTGGCTTTGGCGCTGCTGCGGATATGGCTCCTTCCGCTGTCATGATATGCTGGAGATTGCACACAACCGCGAATATATATCGGCAAGCGAGGCAAAAGGTGGAGTAGCGTCACCGGCACCTCCACAAGCTTCGTTCAGAGGTGGGGGATCGAAGCCAGGATGATGCATTTCCCGATAACTTCGATACCTGCACAAGAGCAGACGCCAAGGGAGGTGTCTTATAGCTCTTCTGCTTGCCGTACAAGTGTGCTTTGAGGAGATCGAGGCTGTATGCTAGCTAAAGGCCCGGATGCTAGCGTGGCTGTAGAAAACTTCAGGGCCACTAGAGTATCAATCCTTCGGTCAAGATCTCACACCGCTGAGTCTATCAAGGTGGATCCAGCAGACTCATGAGTCGTTGTCTGCTCAAGATCGCTGTCCTAGGCATCTGACCAGTACCATCTCTCACGCTGAGGGCGCCTGAGGTCGCATGGCGGAGATGTTCCAGAGGCGCTCGTCATACCGTGTTCAACTTCTCACTCAGCCACAGTTTCCATAGAATAGTGTTCTTGATAATGAAAGGGAGGCTCGGAGGTCCCTACTTCAATAAGTACTTTGATTTTTCGATTGTTCGGGTCTTGGCAATAATCCAGCTCCGGCGCTAGCAGCGGACTTTCTTGCTCTCCAGAGTCCGAGCTGTAGCAGAGATGTAGACAAACATCATGCGGACAATCACGGAGTACGAATACCACGAGTCCTACCTCGCTGGCTCGCTGATGATGGGAGCACTGTCCGCAGCTCCAGATGCCTTATATAGTGCTTCCCCCCCTCGACATGGTCTCTTCATTAGAGAACCATACCAACCCTTCCATCCTCTGAACCAGCTACTCCTGCTATCTAGCATCAACAACGAGCTTATTCTTACACGACTCCCTTTAAAACAGAAACATGGATCAACATTCACATCGCGCCGACCCCGAGAAGAAGGTTGAAGCATCTCTAGATTCCATACCACCTCCAGCAAATCCAGAAACAATGCCAGAGAAGACAGCATCCCCATCGTCCGAGGATGCACAAGAACTAGAGATGAAGAAGCAGACAATGAAGGATGATCTCCCAGAGCCAGAGTACCCATCTATGGCAAAGGTCATTCCAATTGTCGTCGCTCTCTATTCCGCCTTCTTCCTCGTTGCCTTGGTACATTGACCGCCCCCTCCCTATCCAAGCACCTGTGACTGACAAGCTACGCAGGACCGCACAATCATTGCCACTGCCATTCCTCGCATAACAGACGACTTCCACTCTCTCGGCGACGTGGGCTGGTACGGCAGTGCCTACATGCTCACTGGTTGCTCCTTCCAACTCTTCATGGGCCGTGTCTACACCTTCTACAACCCCAAAAAGGTCTTCCTCTCCTCAATCGTCGTCTTCGAAGTTGGATCGGCAATATGCGGTGCCGCTCCAAACTCCGTCGCGTTCATAATTGGCCGTGCCATCGCCGGATCTGGCTCCTCTGGTATCTTTTCTGGTGCCATCATTATAATCATGAACCTCGTCCCATTACACAAGAGACCTCTACTGCAAGGACTGGTGGGTGCAGTCTTTGGAATCGCATCAGTAGTTGGGCCTCTGCTGGGAGGCGTCTTCACGTCAAAAGTGTCATGGAGGTGGTGCTTCTACATCAACCTTCCTATCGGCGGCGTGGCCATGGTTGTATTGATCTTCATTCTTCATATACCGGGCGCTGCGAAACGCAATACACCATGGCGACAACAAGTCAGCCAGCTCGACCCCATCGGCACATTCCTCTTCATCTGTGGAATTGTGTGCTTACTGCTCGCTTTACAATGGGGCGGCTCCACATACCCTTGGCACGACGGCCGTATCATCGCCCTTCTCGTCCTCTTCGTCCTCCTTATATCCGCCTTCACCGCAGTCCAAGTTTGGAAGAAAGAGACTGCAACAGTGCCTTTGCGTATTGTCAAGAATCGCAGCATACTCGCCGGCATGTGGTCACAATTTAGCGTCGGCTCTGCGATGATGGTAATGATTTACTATCTCCCGATCTGGTTCCAAGCCATCAAGGATGTCAGCGCGTACCAGTCCGGCATCGACACGCTGCCCTTGGTCCTTGGCCTTGTTGTCTCCAGCATCTCGGCTGGAGCACTGGTCCAGCGAATCGGGTACTACACCCCCTTCATGATCGCGAATAGTTGTATCATGTCCATCGGCGCTGGTCTCATCACCACATTCACCCCCAGCACAGGACATGCAAGATGGATCGGCTACCAATTCTTCTTCGGTTTCGGGATTGGATTGGGCATGCAACAGGCCAGCTTAGCTGCTCAAGCGGTCTTGACTCCAAAAGACGCACCAACTGGTATCTCACTCATAATGTTCTGTCAATTGCTAGGCGGCGCCGTCTTTGTCTCGATCGGGCAAAATGTTTTCGCCAACGAGCTTGTCAAAGGCTTGGCGGGAGTGGCGGGCATCAAGCCTGCTGCTGTGGCTGCTACTGGCGCCACCGAGCTCAGAAAGACGGTAGATCCTGCTAATCTCACAGGGGTGTTGTCGGCGTACAATGGAGCACTGGTCAAAGTCTTTCAGGCCGGTTTGGCAATGGCATGTCTGTCCATCATTGGGGCATTGAGCATGGAATGGAAGAACATCAAGAAGGGAAAGAAGCAGGACGGACCCGGTGGTGCTGAGAAGGGGGAGGCGAAGGGTGATAAGCTTGGGATTGAAGAGTCAAAGGGTATAGATGGGAAGGCTTAAGATGGGTTGCATGCCACTGTAAGATAGAAAGAGATGGTCCACAGTCCGAGTCCAATTTGCTCATGCGGTGATACCCAATGTATGTAATGTTTTCCATGGAGAACTAAAGATTCATTGTTATCCGTCGGTCTAGCCTTTACTAATACTCAAGAAGCTGAACAAAGCAAGCAAGCTGCATGAATACTACGTCAAGTCAATCGCTACCAAAACAATTAGATGGCGCGTGTTTCGATCAGATCTTGCTCTCTCTCGGTAATTCTACAGCCTACATAACGCAGAACACTGGCACTTGTACTTTTATTCGTAGCCTACTACGAAAAAGTATCGCATATCCAGCAGCTTAGGACCTTGTTGCCCAAGCTTGCTTTGCCCTTTCCAATCTATCGAAATGTCTATGACTTCGCGAAGAGCCAATCCGAGAAGCCGGTAGCTCACGACCTCCCACATAGCCCGCAAAGGAAGTGCAGTCAGGTTTCATCGAGGAACAAAGAAAGGCAGATCCCCGAACAAAGACGTGAGCTTCCTTTGTTCCATCTACCCCGCCAAGCCCTCCGAAGTGTTGCCATGCCGAATTGGGAAAGAAAACCAACCTCCTCCCTTTTTGCCACTTGCATGTGTTGATACAATCCTTGCTAGGACTAGCGGGTCTTGGCTACGTGGTCTTTCGTTCGACACTTTTTTGCAACACTTGTCGGTTCAAGTTGAAAGCAAGCATCATAGTATCTTTTACGTCTTCAATCTCAAGGCTCTATTATTCACAGTGTCGTTGCTCCCAGTCGATATTCGGGTCAAGATATTCCATCACGACCATCTGCTAACACGTTGCTTTCGTCACCTTGGTCACACTCGACACACATCTGCACATATCTCAATCCTTCCTGAAGCGACTCAGGCTACCTCTTACGTCCACAATCTGTATTCGGCAACGAAAGCCCAGCTCCATCATCCACAGTATCAGGTCGCCCAGTCGAATTTCGGGTCGAGTAACTCCATCACAAAGATACCATTGCTACTTCCCACCGCTAAAGCGATACGATCAGCACTCGTTTTCACAACAGCTACTCGTCAAGAGCTTCATTACTACCACAGCAACACGGTTAACGCTACCACCTCAGCAGCTCCAAAGAAGTACTATCTTAGACGACATTACCGATGAACTTACGCGACCCTTCACCTCCCCACGATACGTAAGCCACAGCTATGGCAGAACTCCGCATCGCCTGTGGTGTCCTTGTGCTTGGTTGGTTCGCAGCCATCCAAGGGGATCGCAACCAGCTAGGCCTACCAGTGTGGGATGGCACGTTCAAATCGCTGATCACAGTTCCTCCAACGCCTACACACCCAAGTCACGCCCAGTATTCAGCCCCGGAACGCGGCTTTGCCTACACGCCTACACCTAGCTCATCCTACGCTTCACCTTTCGATTCGAGTTCCGCCACTTCGGCGTCGAGTTCATCGAGATTTGGACAGTTTGATTGGGCCGAAGCTATTCTCTTGCTGTGGTTCTTGATGCTCCTGCTGATAGCTCTTTGCAAATCGCTGTCGCTTGCTCATCAGTACTATGTCGGCGTCGAAATTGAGGAGTATCACAAGGCGTTTTTTGAGGAGATGCTAGAATTTCATACTCGGATCTGGCATCTAAAGAATGAGAAGTCAAGTATGCAGAACGATTTCGATCGTCGGTCAAGCGGACAATCCAACCAACGCACCGAATGGAGCGAGGAGAAACGGACTCTCTGTGCTACGATCGCGCGTTTGGAAGACAAATATCTCGAAATGCAAGACGATTTGAACCACCGGTTGAGTGCTGGAATCACCCAGCGCACCCAGTGGGACGAGGAGAAGCGGACACTACAGGACAAGATCGCACATCTAGAAGAGAGGAATGCTGCCATACAAGACGAATCCCGCATCAAATGGACCAATCAGGAGCAGACCCTTCGTGCAGCGATCGCCAATCTCGAAAAGCAGAACTCCACTCTGCAAGATAAGCTCCATCGCCGCGTCCCTGAAGAAGCCAAGAGTGGCACAGATCAAGCCCCGCCCGCCCCATCATCGAACAACGGCGACGCGACAGCGGACGAGCACGAGCTCGAGGGAAAGCCCACTGGACCAAAGAGTGGCGCATCAGACTCAATATCACTATCCAAAATCGCTACCCCGAGCACAACTCCGCCATTCCACCCCCTCCCCTCCAAGCCACCACCGCCCACTTGGGCCACGCCAAAAGCAGAGACGGCAGCAAACGCTGCGCTTCAAGACAAATCCCAGGACGGTATCCCACTACCACCTGCCACGAAGCCAGTCCGCGGCCTCCCTGCTCGACCCCCAATGGCAGCCGATATACGATTCGGCTTCGCCGGCACCAAACCACCTCCCGCTGCTCCCTCCACAAACCCCGCCATTAGCGACGACGCCAATGCAAACGCGGAGGATACCGAGCGCGACGACAAGGCAAACGATGCCAACAGCGGCGGAGAGGCAGAGGCAAAGGGCAAGTGTGGAGACGACGGGGAGGAGAAGGAGGGCCAGGGTGGAGACGAGGGGAAGGAGAAGGAGGGCCAGGGATCTGGCAAGCCGAGCGAGGATGACGGCTCTGTGGGGGGAGAGGGAGAGGGGGAGCAGAAGAAGAAGAAGAGGAGGAGGAAGAAGAGGACGGGGAGGGCGCGGGAGATGACGCCGGAAGAGTGGGACGCCCGCGTTGCAGGGGAGGAGCCAGCGCCCGAGATCAGAATGTAGTGATGAGAAGGCGGAGTCGCTCTCCCATCTCTAGCGGTGAAAGGCGATCGTGCGAGAGGTAAGTCGGAGATTATCGTTGCAGACATTCCTTTGCCTTTCCCTACACTAGCACAATTCCCATTCATAAGCACAAGCACTATTCCTTTCCCTTCCATTACCTAGCACCCTTACAGCACCCTCACAGCACAATCCCCCTATTCATCAACATAATTCCTTTCCCATCCCTCACAGCACCCATCGCATAGCGCAAGGAATGTCCGCATCGATGTTAAAGACGCCTTTGAGCGTATCGTTTCAATTGTTAGATTCAGGAAGAGCGTCTTTACTCCGTATAATTATCCATGATAGATTTTTCTTTTACGATGTCGCTCGCGCGTTATAGCAATGAAAACAAAAGCCCCAGCTCATCACCTCCTACACACCTCTCCAAGCACCTCTGTAACCAATCCACCAAACCTGCGATGTTGTAGGAAAACAAAAGTTTCTCGTTCGTCTTCCCGATCGTGCTTTTCTAGAGGCAGGTTGGCTTTTATTGAGCTAGTAAGTAGTGGAGAAAGACATAGTCTAGAGAGAATCCCATCTACAGCCCTGCTATGCTCGTCAACCCTATCGTCTAGAGCGGCCGCTTCAATTATCGTTTCTCGACAATGTTGTTGAGAGTGCTTGAAACGCCAGCCCTCTTGCCTATGTAGGCTGCCTGATTAGCTGCCACGATATCTAGGGTAGGATACTAGGGGAATAGATTTTCGTGCGGCTGGTTTTGCTGTTGTTGCGCTGGCTGGAATTGGGGGTAAGACTAGAGTCGGGCTGAAGAAAGCTTGTAGTGTTGTTGTTACGAGGTTGGGGGGCTTGGTAGGGTATGTTAGCTGGTTTGATGGCTTTGTGGGGGATGCTAGGGCTGTGGGTGAAGGCGGGTCTGTGGCTAAGGCAGCCCAATACTGTCAAGAGGAGAGGTCGTAGCCACTCCCTGTCTCTGCAGCACATTCTGGAGTAAATATTATTCCGTTCATTCCTCCCCAGAAGTTTTTGAAGGTTGCACGTCGCCGCAGGCTTAAAGAGTACTCCATATGCCTTGCCGCGCTGGTATGTTTTGACCACCTGTACAACGTGCCTGTGTTTGAGACCTTTGAGACTTTTAGTCTCCTCTTCGAGATGTATTCTTGCGTCAGCAGTCACTTGATCAGAATCCGTGAGCTGAGCTTTCCGCGCATAGACGTCTCCGGAAAAGGAATCTCGAACCTCGTCGACTTTTCCGAAAGAGCCACTATCGTAGTGTTGCAGCCAAATTAAGGGTAGTGGCTCTTCATCATCGATCTCCAGGTGTTGTCCCTCCTTCCACTCTCGAGGTACAGCTCGGAACTGCTCCGTGGCAAAGGTACTGGCGTAATCGATGTGCTCAGGCTTCAGCACCCAATTTAGTTGGGGTTTACCAAGGGGGAGGTCCTCATCATTCAAACCTCCATGTATAAAGTCTTCTAGTAACGGCTGTTGACAAATGCCGGTAAGGATTAGACAGATCCTGCCCATCTCCAGTAAACCTGGCGGTGGTGGAGGAAGCGATAGCACTTGTGCACTTGTCCAGGCTTGGTAGAATTCTTGCAAAATCGCCTACGCCTTAGCCACACGCTCGTTATCGTAAAACATGCCATCTCCCGGATCATCTGCGTTCCCAACTTTGCACTCGACATCTCCCCATTTGGGGAAATACCTCCACGAGACTGCTAAGGCAGAGGAAAGGAAGGACTCTGGCTCAATATTTGTGATGCTGTGGAAGTATTCACTGAAGATGTGCGTTTGAGGGGGGTTTTCTTGGGAGGTAGACTCTGTGTTTTTTGGAACGATCGTTTCCTTGCGCGTCGCGACTGAGGTCTGCACTGTGCCTATAGTATCTTTCACGTCTTCCAGAGCTTGCTTCAGTTTCTCCTCAAAGCGTGTCCTAGTGGCCAGTCAGTACAAGGTCTTCGACCGAGAATGAAGACCGAACCTTCTATGCAGTATGAGATCGATCAATAACGAACGTCTGCGTTGTAGCCTTAAGCGCAACGCGGTTGACGCGGCATGAACATGCCGGTCGAAGCGCTTCACAACCGTCTCAATGATGGAAGGGTCATGGATCTGACTTCCCTTTTCCAAATGTGCGATCCATGTGTGGAGGCGGTCGATACTGTCGTTGATGCGTGCTTCCACTCCTTTCAGGAGTAGTTGCGTCGATGTTGACATACGAGATTCGAGACTCTTCTCGCCACGCCGCTTCAGTTCCTGGAGTTGGCGAGGCTGCGTCTCTGTAGTCATAAATTATTGGTATTGTAAATTAATTTATAATCATTAATTTACAATTAATTTACAATCTAAATTAATTTAGAAAATCATAAATTAATTTATAATATAAATTAATTGTAAATTAATTTATAAGATAATAGTATTAAAAATATAGGATTTTACAATAATTCTAGGCTATTTTAGGAAAATTTATTATTAATACGCTAAGCTTAGTTACTAGTAGATATTAGGCTAGTTAGAAGTTAGTTTAGTACTTAATCTATTATTTAGAAATATATTAGTAACTTATTATATTTTTATAAATATAAATAGGTAGATCTCTAGAACTAGCTATATTAAGTAGTCTAATTTAAGAAAATTTCTAAAAATAGCTAAAATTCGTTATAAAATAGTATATTTACTATTTTAAAGAATAATTTACAATTATAATTTACAGTTAATTTACAATTAATTTACAATTCAAATTAATTCATGATTCTGTAAATATAAATATAAATTATTTCGGTATCTTGTAAATTAATTTACTATAAATTAATTTATGACTACAGAGGGCTGCGTGGAAAAGTCTGGTCGATTGGGACCACCATCCCTCGGCCGTCACCGAAGGACGTCCTCAGGGGTTGGGCTCTGCATGACCAGGCTGCACCTAGACTTATGGCAGCGCATCACGATAACGAGGCTGCTGATCATTCTCCTTTTGGGCGGCTCGCGCGGGTGACACAAGAATCCGTACACTTCATTCAGGGACTCTAACCCCACCAAATTTAGGGGATCTCTGCGCCTTGGCATGTAGTACGGATTCATGTGTCACCCGCGAGGGCGGCTACTCCGCGGGGTTATGTTTCCTGCCTAAACCAGCTCCACGATTTGTGCCACGTTGGTCATTTGGGTGGCAGGGACACATCACACAAAGGTACGCTCTTCAACGGTGCAATCATTTCTCTTACACATACCCTCAGCGTCTCCAGGGTTACAACAATCTCGCTACAAATCCATCCGGTATGACTGATCCAGTCGGTGCGGCTTCTGCAAGAATTGCGTTGCTCAGCCAGGCGGCGAAGGCATATGAGAAGATTCCAACTTCACACGATACGATCGAAGACAAGAAGAGATTCGAGCTGGATCTCCAAAGTAGCCTCCAAAAATTTCAAGTCTGGCAGGAAACCTGGTCTGGCCAGGCCCGGCAGCCCGATGTATCTTCAGAGGCTCTCTGGGGACCCCAGGGATGGGCGAATATTCAAAGGATGCTCGAAATCGTCGTCGCAGCAAGCAGAGAAGTCGAGACATACCTGATCGAGATCAGAGAAAGCCAGAAGCCTCGATCGAGATGGAGATGGAGACTCGCTGTGAATTTACAACGATCAAAAAAGCAACGGAACCCAGAGCTACGAAGACTTGCCGCCCTGCTGAGTAACCCTATTGACGGATTGTGGATTTACTCTGACACTGTTTTCGGTTCACTTCATGGCGTTATGGCACAGGAGTCACGGCTACCGTCAAGAGAACGTCTCCTGACTTCAGCGCTTCAATCGAGGGCTGGGTCACTCCAGCTCTATGGCTACTGCGCAAAATCCTCTTTTTTCTGTAGCCTTGCAATGGATCTATTCAATGATGGCTCTGACTCGCTGAATTCAGCTAGCACTCTGCATAGTCCATTGTATGGGCACCGCAACTCTCCAATGCATCTGTACTATCAGATGTTCACCAAAGACCCCAATCTCTCAATGCATTTTCTGAGAATGGTCATTGAAAGCGTTCCCAAATCTGATTTGTCTGGAAGGGAAACAAGTGACATTGGTCAGTCGAGTTCTTCCGAAGTTGAATTGTTCAAGCCAAGGACCGAAACAGCGATAATTCCCGTTGGAAGGCAAGACTGGGGCCCGCCATTTTGTCTCCGTATTTCAAGCAATTCGCTTGCCAGTGTTCTCCTGAAATCGGATCCAGAAAGATTCGATAGTGTCTTGGACACATTGCAGTCAACGGATATTCTATCACCTAGGGAGCACTTCTCAATCGGCGCAAGGATCGAGCTGGCTTACAAAGTGGTTGAATCTGGATTCTTCCTACTGGGAACTCCATGGTTCTCGTCTCTCGGCAGCGGAAATCTCTTGAGACTAAAACGTGCCGGTCACCAACGACATAGCTTCACGCTTGAGACTCAAACTCTCGAATTCGACGATCTATTGTTTGAGGATCCAACTGCCCTAGCAGAAAGCTCCCAGCTTTTCAAGATTGGTGTTCTACTTATGGAGATCGCTCTCGACAAAACAGACTTCCCTTCACGGATCGAAGATCGAGGAAAAGAGATAGACACGATACGTCTACTGCCCAAAATCGAGAGGTCTATGGGTACTCAATACTGCAAGGCAACAGCCTTTTGTCTACACCACCGCCAACCACATGCACAATTCATGGGACCCGAAAAATACAACAGCCCGCACTTTGAGGAATGGGAGTCGTATTTGACTGATTTCTTGCTAGACTTCTATGCTCAGGTCTTCTCTAGGTAAGTGAAACTCCTAATGTCATGATAGCATTGTGTATGTAGCGTAGACTGGAAGAATTGCGAGAGTTTGATACTCACTCGGAGTTCAGGTCACGAAAGTCCTCAGTTCGAACGTAGCGTAAGCAGCGTCTTTTGGGTAGAGCATGCTCATAGACCGAAAGGTTGATGGGATTTCATCTACGATATGACCACAATGTTCTGGGTAGTCTGGAGTTTACATAAAAGACCACAGGGACTCCGCCTTTGATCAATGATGAAGCTCGCTGTGCTCGAAGTCTAGCTGTGCTTCTTCCTTCCAGAGCTGATTATTTGTGACAATCAGTCGCCTTATCATAGCAAAGATCTCACATCTAGATGCATTAGTATCCCATGAAGAAATGCCAGTGTAGATGACGTACAATGGTATAATTAGCAGAACGAATATAGATGTTTGGCTTGTGACAAAGAATTATCACGTTGGGTGTTCTGAAACAGCGGAGAAGACATCGAGACCAATCACCTTCGTCGCTCTTTGTGCTATTCGCTTCAGCTGTTTCGTTAGGACTATGGCGGTGGAACACCAAATCTACCCTCTGAATATCATAAGAACGATCCCTTCCCACAGATTCCGCAGCAGCAACAATACCCACCCTCCATTCCAATTCCTTGAAAATGTCCGATCAGACTTCGCCGACACACACCCTGACAACCCAAGCAGTAAGCGCACGCGAAGCCCTCAGCGCCTCTATCTCCGTTGCAAAGACACGCGCCATCTATCTAGGTACTTTAACCACTGAAAACATCGAATATTTCCGCAGATGGCGGTCAAAGTATACAGACTCATACCCCCCAAACGACGCCATCTTCGAACGTCTCTGGGGCGCTCACGGACTCACTAATATCCGCAACATCCTCACCACCATCATCGACGCCAGTCACCCGCAAGGAATCCAACCCACCAAGACCCAAAAGCCCCATTCGAAATGGCATTACCCATCCAAGTTTCTACAAACGAAGAAACCTGCTCCACCATCGCTAAAGAGCATAGCTGACGTGCAGCAAGATGCAATAATGTCGTTGGCGATATATTCGGATGCTGTCATGTACTCACGGCACAACTTCACAGCCACCGAAGCGTCTAGAGACGCGTGGCTCACAGCAGCGCTGAGGTCGAGAGAGGGGTCGCTGCAGCTGTATAACTTGACTGTAAAAACGAACTGGGATTTGTGTTTGGGACTGGACCTGCTGCCTGTCAGCTTAGAGGAGACAAATGCGGATGATGTGCGCATTCGCGCCATCTATAAAGTCCCAGCCCGCATCTCCTTCAAGCTGTTCACAGAAGTCCAGGAAGACGGAGCGGAGATCCAAACGATCGTCATCGACAATCTGATCGAGGAACAACTCCATGGAAATGTCGACGAAACTGTCATTCCGATCGATGCAGTGGCCCTTCCCATATCGGTACGAAACACCGACCTGAGCATCATTCCAGACCAAATCCAGCATTCAATCTCACCATCCCATCTCCGAATCCTCAAAAGCTCGATCACGCACCTCAACCTATCCTCCCCCCCAACCCCCCTAATAACCCCCTCCCCCAACCCACCCCCCCACCCACGACACCGAGCCCATTGCCCCAGCGCCTCACAAATAAACCTCGCCTACCGCCTCGCCCGCAACGCCCTCTTCCTCCTCGGCACACCCTGGCTCGGACTCCTAAATAGCAGGTCCCTCCTACAATACAAATCCCCAAACCAACAAGGATACAACGTCTTCTTTCCAGTCTCCCACCTCGAGCCCGACGACCTCTACAAGGCAGACCCCGACGCCCTGCTCGAATCCTCTCAACTCTTCCATATCGGTCTCCTCCTCTTGCATATCGCTCTCCCCATTAACCCCACCACCCTCCCTCTCCCCACACCTCTTGCTGATAATGACGAAGAGCTCATAGCGCTACTCCCGCACGTCGAGAAAGCAATGGGCGAGCAATATTGCCGAGCGATGGCGTTTTGTCTCGTATATCGCCGACCGCAAGAGGATTATCGCTCAGCGATGAAATATTCCAGCGAGCGGTATGGAAGATGGATGGAATATCTGGCGGAGTTTCTAGGGGTGTTTTATAAGGAGGTGTTTCTGCCGTATGTATTCAACTCTCGGGTGCAGATGGAGATAGGCGGTACTGACGAGGTGTAGGCTCAAGGATTTGCGAGAGTACTATGGTGATTATGAGTGACTCGGATTCTAGGACGGCGAGTCTGCAATGTCGTTCGGATTATTGGGTGGGTGTATGGGATCATGCACGTACCTGTCAAATTGCGCATGCGCATCGAGCGCTCCAATACCTAAGAAATAAGCAGATTGCTTTGAGCGCTAATCACCATAAAGCGACGGGTTTCCAGTGTGTCGACACGCGAACCGCGCCTATCCAACTTTGCGTGAGACGGTTGGATGGGCAGAATCCCTTGCAGGTACCATGACCTTACCTTAATCCATGTTCTGCAAATGAATAAAAGTCTCCGGATCGATTTGCGCAACGTGCCACAAGACCTCACCTCTACCGATCACTTCCTCTTCTAATCTCCTTAACAACAGCAAAGATGAAGCTCCGCCTCCTAACAACATACCTATCCCCCCTCATCCTAACCCCTCTCACCTCCCCCCTCTCCCTCCCCCTCAACACCACCCTCCCCCTCCCCCTCTCCACCCCCAACAACATCTTCTGCGCGCCCCCTTCCTCCCCCGGAAGCCGCCCAACCACAATAACCGGCTGCCGCCCAACCCTAAACTATCTCCGCACCCTCCCCTCCTACCGCCGCATCCAAGATTTCCAAGAAGACTGGGGCCCCAAGCTGCCGACCGAGGGCGGGCTCGAGACACCGCCGTTCACGTGGCATGTGTTGAGGAGTGATTGCACGGTGCATGTTGCGAGTGGGGATGGGGCGATCATCGATCATTTTAGCTTTGAGCAGGTGAGGGCGCTGGCGACGGATATTATTGAGGAGTGTAGGGAGGGAGGGGGGAAGGGGTGGGGGCGCGGTGGGGGGGCGCCGATTGGGAGGGGGGTGGGGTGGGTTGTTGCGGTTGGTGGGTATGCGATGGAGGGGGTGGGGGAGGGTGGGAGTGTGGGGGGTGGGTTGGTGGAGGGAGGGGTGGGTATAATCTCCACGATCCACCAGACTTGAGCGACAGCCTAGCAGAGGTGCTCACCGAGATATTCCGTCACAGAACTGGCCTCGTGAAAGCGTGAGCTTCCTTACACGGTTTAAGCCTCGGCCTCTTCGCTCTTGTCCTGGCGTATCTGATCTGCTGTGTCTGCCTTCTGCTCCGGATCTTGACCTTTTTCGTCCCTTTCAGCCTGAGTGCCCTCCTCATTCCTCCTCACCTTTTCTTCGTCCTCGGCTCTCGTCCCATTGTACTCATGGTCCATCCTTTCCATCAACTCTTGGCCCGGGAGAAGCACTGCCCGGTCAATAGCCATGGGCAGACCTCTATGACGTCCACGGATCATGATGACTATGAGTACGAGCTTGCTGAAAGTGTGCCAAGCGCCGCAGAAGGAGTAGGTATCATACGGAACCCCGGTGCTCAAGCCTACAGTGCCGAAGGCAGACACTGTGTCGAAGAGAATAGCGTACAGGTCGAATCCGGGAGATGGAATTGCTAAGGCTGTGCGTTCGACGATGCAGACTACCCAGAAGCCAATGAAAAGCCACCAAGCGTCCGAGGCCAATTGCTTTTGAAAATGAGTCTACCATGTTTAGCAGTGCTCTTGGACGAGGATAAGCCACTTACTCCAATGTAAGATTTCTCGGACATATTTCCGTCTTCATCTGTTTTCTCTCGCTTTTCTACACCAATCGATCTCTCCTCGTAAACGTTGGTCGATCTGATCGAGATGATGATCGGTAATCCGGAGACGTACATGGCGCCTGTGTAAAGTACTAACAAAGCAGGCGCAACCTGACTCATTGGTATAATGTACATCCCGGCCGTGCGCACGCCGAGAGCTTGGAATAAACCAGCAATGGTCCTCTGGCCAGCAGGTATTGGCCAGACTGTAGGGTAGTCAATCTGAAGGAGGAACCAGAAGATCCAAAGCATTACATGCAGAGATGCCTGTACGGCGGCTAGATACCATGTATTGATAGCTGGAAATAGCAGGATGAAGCAGCGTCGTGGATGGTGGAGCAGAAACGCCAAACTATGGTGTAATCGAGATGTTGGAGGCAAGAACTTCGACATGATCCAAATTGTCAGACGCAGGAAGACGGGAAAGAAGGTATTGCCCGCTAGCTTTATTGCCATGATGACGATCAAGACGAGGTAGAAAGGTTGGAATGCTGGGCTGGTTTCAGCATCTGCTACGATGCTGTAGGGATTGAAACTTACGAATCATGTTCTCATCAAGCAAGTCAAGACCGCAGTTGCAGAATCCCGAAACTGTTAAGAACCACGCCCACCTGCATTTATGTTGATTGGATTTTCACTCAGTTGAGAAAGATTCAGTACATACCAGCCAGGATTTAGTCTACCAGGCTGCGGCCCGTCTAAGATTGCTACAACTTCGCGCTTATAGCTCCACGGAACCAGGATGACCGCTGATAATGCCAGCCAAAAGCAAATGTAAAGAGGTAGCAGCCAGAGAAGAACGCCCAGGGCGCGATATTCCACGCCTCCAAGCTCCTCGCGTTCCCGTTCCGAGAGTGAATGGAATCGGCCCTATAAGGTCAGGCTAGATTATTCAGCGCGGTTTGTACAAGACCTACTCTGTGATCCACTGATGGCTTGAACGATAGATAGTGATGTGGCCGGTCCTCGACCGAACCTCCCAGCGCCCCAAATCTGGATCCCAGGTTCCGCGTGACACTCCAGTCACTGGGGGCCTGCGGTGTCTCTGTCTGCTTTGACTGCCGTTCGGAGCGTCGTTGCCTGACTGTCGAGGTATGCCTGTTGGTTTCGGTAGTCGAAGATCCCAAGTCGCCGTTTGCTTCTTTGTCAATCTCGGTGAGCATCTTCCGCCCGCCCTCGTGGTGGTTGAGGAACTCCTGCATATACTTGCGGATGAAGTGTCGGCGGATGAGTACTGTTACGGTGGAGACGACAGTAATATTGCCAATCAACATGAAAATGAACAGGATAGCTTGCTGAAATGCCGTGATAGCGCTCAAATTGACGGTATTGAGACCACTATTTGTCATTGCACTGGTGCATAAGAACAGCGCATCAATGAAACTGAGGGAAAAGCGAGCGTCTTCGTTATTGCTGTTCCCGTTTGCGCCACTGCCCCACAAGATGATTGTTGTCAGCAGGATGGTGAAGATGAAGTACAAAACGTGGACGCGGAAGAAGTTGGGTTCAAAGTAGCCTTGCTTTTTCAGCCACGATGCCAAAGCGTTGACCCGACCCATGCTGAACACAAGGTATTCTTGCGAGGTATCCACGTATCGCTATGTAAGTATAGAGGTTAAAGTAAAGGGCGTGGTGTTGGGGAAGTCAGGCTTCGTTCGTGATCACCAAGCATCGAAGAGCATATATCCCTGCTTGCGGCCGACCAGTGGTGACATCATAGCATCAGTGGGAGTTTCCTGATTTGGTAGGACGCCACTCTGTTGCGAAAGGGAATCAGGACTGCGATAGATTGATTGCGGTGGTTCTCGGGCGTGCGGGCTTCCTAGATCGTAGATACAGCATGGAGGTGTTCGAACCGACACCAGAAGCGGCTAGCTCCAAGTAGAAGGGCATTGATTGGCTGTACGTTGGAGTGCTTAGATAAGCAGTCTAGACCCTTGGCACTTTGCCTGCTTCCCCAAAGTCGTCTTCCTCCATTGGTGCATTGGTGTAATCCGGCGCATCGAGCGGATTAGCTGCCATTGAACGCCATGGATGTTACTGTCCATATTCATCAAGGGAACTGCGTACGTTCAGCCTCTGGTACTTTTCCTACTCAGTTTCGCCTCGATCATGCCTATTCGTTGGCAAGCAACACGGTCACGGCGATGCATTCAACCGTCAGTGAAAGTCCACATGTGGACATGGCTGGCGACACTCTTAGCTACTTCAGGCCTCGAGCAGCTTCATGATCATGGATTGTGTAAACGAACACTGGCTTCGGAGAGGCTGAGCTGAAGCTAGGTCCTTGTCAAGATGTTTTACCAAGTTCAAACACTTCCGCTAGATCTGTTATGTCACGTGACGTGCCAAGCCGCAGTTTCGGACATTTCGCATTGCAGATCTCTCCGTCATTTGGTCATCATCTGGTGGAGGTATATTGGGTATCTTACCACATAATCTATCAAAAAACAGCATCCACCAAGCACCTCCAGCGACTATACACCGACCGAGCCTTCCCCAGAACCCCCCATCGCATCAAAAACAAGCACCACCAATCTTATCCAAATGTCCCTCCGTGCAGCCCGCACCCTCCTCACCCTCTCCGCCCTCACAACAGCCATCGGCCCTTACGCCGCCGACTGGTCCCCCACCCACGTCTTCAACCCAAACTGGCCCCCCCACGCCAAATTCCACAACGGCCAGACAATGTCGACAGGTGCCGCTCTTGGCGCCCTGACGCTCTTGTACACATGGCGCCGTACAACGAATCCCGTCGATAGCTTACGAACGGCCGCTGTTTTTGGGAGTTTGTATTGGGGAACGGCGCTTACGGGGGTGCTTTATCCGGGGGCGAAGGCTATGGATCCGGAGTTTGGGGAGGGGTTTCCGCAATTCTGGCCGTTTTTGGCGTTGGGGGCGTTGCCCTGGTTGGGGTTTTGGTTGGTGTGAGAGAAATTGGAGGGGAGGGGAGGGGGAGGGGGGGAGAATTCGACTTTAACAGAAGGTATGTGGATGTCGCGAAAGCGCAATCGGGGCTTCTGTTCACTTACTGCGTGTTGTTGGAGAATGGGGCGATGGATGAGAGAATGTGCACAAAGAACGTAGGTTCTAGCAGTGTGCTCGATGTTTACAAGAACACAAGCATTCTGTTTCTCGAGTCGCGACGTCTATTGTCTGCGAAAATGTTAGCTCTCTCGTTTGTGCGTTCTCCTTTCTGCAAGCCTTTGTCAATTTCCTTCCTTTTCATTAAGAGCAGCTTGTTCCCAATATATCGCTTTGTCCGCCAACAAGCACTGACAACATACCACAATCTCCACTTTGTTCCTTTATTCCCACGTTTACTCATACTCAAGACCCATCCATGGCCCTCACACACAAATTCCCTCCCCAAAACCCACCATCATCGTTCGACTACACACAGCCCCCAAATCAACAACCCACACAGAAACCCAACACAAACCCAGCACCCACCACAACCCCTCCCCCACCACACAACCATGGGCTGCGCCCCCTCAAAATCCGACCAACTAACCCCCCTAACCCCCCTCCCCCCCCGCTCCCGCCCCCATCCTCATCCCCGCCCAATCCCCCACAATCCCCGCCCAATCCCCCACACCACCCGCCCCCTCCCCCCCCGCGCCCTCCCTCCCAT
>JAABUL010003940.1_pt1 | contig 20864 bp, 28 predicted proteins | sample 5559151 | NCBI WGS metagenome assembly JAABUL01 (sample SAMN10711876, study PRJNA513368) | rock metagenome | isolation source: Antarctica rocks | place: Antarctica: Victoria Land, Pudding Butte sud | reverse complement strand
CAGCATGCACGCGCTGCTCAATGACGCATGTGATGCTGATGTCTCACCATGAACAGTCAGCAACATAAAGGGAGACATGACACACTTCTGTAGGAGTGGATATTGTGGGTTCGTGTCTGGCTTGGGCATCTCAAGGCAGGTGTGCGACTCTTTTTTGGTAAAAATACATGCATGGCCGTACAGACATAAACTCACACACCCACACCCCAGACTTTTGCAAGTGCTCAGCTCAAGCTTGTATGCACCATACAAAGAAGATTACACATGGCAGAGATGCAATGGGCAATCGGAAAAATAAGCGTTGCAGAATCTGTGACATACTGCCCATGCTCCACAGATGCCAGCAGATTGGACACAACACAAGAGTCTGACCTGGTGGGCTGCTGGACCAGTGCTGAGGAGGTTCCAGCACCAGAAGGCCAACAGCAGGGATCCAAGCACCACAGCACTCAGAAGGCTGCCAAAGATGCCAACTGCAAGCAGCAATCCCATACAGGCGCACGCTTCCACCTTGCACCCCTGCATGCAGCTTTTAATGGGTTTGCAACAAGGCAACAACAACAGCTGGAGCTTGCATAAAGCGCAATGGATTTTCTTCTGTTGAGCTTACGAGAACTGCTCCCTGGAACACATGTGCTGCTACCTTCTCAGCTACTGTCATCTTGATCAGAAGCAAAGACCATCACAACCGCAGCTCAAAGACCACTGAGCACGAACACACATGTCCTGCAGGCTGCATGACGGCTGATTGATGACAAGTCAACAAACACTTAGGCAGCATGGGCTTGGGTGATCTTGTGCTGTTGTGTGCTTTGGTAGTCTAGCTGTCCTCCACAGCACTCAAGCAAGGTGCTACCAAGGGCATAAAAACCTGGCACAGGCTGTAGACAAGCATCAAAGCTCAATGATGCTGGTTCATCACTGCATTGCAACAAACTCATGAAATAGTCTTACCTTGAGACAATGAATGCTCAGCTGGAAAGGGGCTCTGAACCCAAGTGTGGCAGCAGCAAGTGCTCTGCTTCTGCTGGCCAGCAGTGACTTGGCCACAGGCTGCACGCAGGTGATGACATGGTGCAGGTCAACCACGCCAGAGAGACAGGCTGATGGCACCAGCAGACCCCTGCTGTAGCACACTCCAGCTGCCACAGGTAGCACTCCAGTGATGAATGCCTCAGTCTTGGACACCTGCGTGTACCAGCAGGCTGACAGTCAAGCTATGCATGGTACCCCATGGTGCAGGTGAAGTGTGTCACACAACTGCAGCATGCAAAGCCTGTCATGATATGCTGCACTGGACTGCATGCAGCAGGCCTTGATTGCTGCTGGGCCACACTCACAGTGCCAGGGTTAGCGCGCGCTTGCACTCGTTGGCCCCAGGTAGCTCCACAGGGGTGCCATAGTTTGCTACACCTAGGGCACGCTGCAAAACCCATCAGCAAAATTAACCACTTGGCTATGCAGAATGATGCATGATCAACATCCAGCAAGTACAACAAAACAACATCTGTCCCAGCTGGATCGCACTGGCGGAGCAAGCTCACAGAGACCAAGACAGTTGTGAGAAGGCGTACCTCGCCAAGTTGCTGGAGTTCTGCTCTGTCCTGAAGGAGTTTCCTGACATCGTCAATGAAGTCTGGAGGCCCCCAAGGCTTGATTTCAAAATCAAGATGCATATTGCCTGCGCTGCTGCTGGCATTGCTGAAGGGGTCATCGCAAGCTGTAGTGCCTGAGCTGGGTTGCTGCTGGGTAAGGTTGACTGATGGTTCGGTGCTTGATGCGGTGAGCAACCACACCGTAGTGTATCTGGTTGCAAGCCAGGAACTCAACACGTAGCTGATCACGTATTCGCTTCCACATTGCTGCAGCTGTTTGGCCATGGTTTGTTTGGGTCCTCTGCACATGAGACATGCAAGCAACATCAGTGCAAGCCTCCTTGCACTGCTGTAGACTTGTGCACTGTTCCTACTTTTGTACAGGGCAAGTGTCAGGTTATGAATGTTGGTGACAGAGAGTGAAAGAGTAGAATGTGCTATGCCACTGGTGCAGTGGCAATGTATTACAGAGGATGAATGGGTCGTTTGGTAGCAACAAGTACACATGCAGACTCACTCAGCCAGACAAAAACAGGTCTAGACTTTGCCGATGTTAATCCAAGCTCTGGCATCAATGTCAGACCAAACAATTTGAGATAAAGGAAACCTCACTTTCATAGCTGCCATTCCGCTGTCCAGCAGACGCAGGGACTGTATATTCAGCGCATGGAGTCCATCCACCTCAGAGGCAGCTGCCTTGTGAGCCACCTGAAAACCCACTTGACAAGATGAGCAGCTGCTGCAGTTGCATCCGTCTGGGTGCTACACACAGCTTATAACTGACCAGAGACTGACGAATGGCATATGAGTCCAGACAAAGAAATCAAGCTCGTACAATAATGGCCAACGCATGGGAATTTTGCCTCATTACATGATCAGCAGACATGATTACAGCATCATGCACTGCAGCACTATGCAGTCATAGAAGAACAAAACAGCATGTTTGTTATAGTAAACGCACTGGGGCATGTGTTCCTGACAGGCTGCGCCGCAGCTGCCTGCACAGTCTCAGTTTTTCCACAGCTCTGCACTCTTTGACTTCCATTCTGGACAGGGCAATTTCCAAATTGCCCTGTCCAGAATGGAAGTCAAAGAGTGCAATTTCCAAGCCTTCAATACAGGCCTGGAAAGGTGAACCCTCTGCTTCACCTGACTTCACCAGACCTTGCACAACATTCTGCAGGAGATAGACACACTGTCAAATGCTAGGTCTCAAAAGCAGTGGATGCAATCTGCATTGACACCGCATCAGCTGGGCACTCACCTGCCTGAATGCACGTCTGACACGGAGTCTTTCCACGTGCTGCAAACTGATATTGACATCTGCCACAGCTGCATGAGGCAGCTTCAACAAGGTGCTGGAGGGACTGGCGTGCCATTGGTGTCCCATGTTTGTTTACTTGAAGCTGTCAGCTTTTGCATGCACAGCGGTACCATGCACAAACTTGCAGTGTTGGCATTTGTGATGGGAAGATGAGGTAAGCAGTAGTACAGCAGAGACCTTGGGCGGCATGCCCATGCTGAGTGAGATCATGCAAATGGAGGGATTGCTGTCTAGGGTCTCTGACCCTGAAAACAAATCCAGGGATGACAAGGTATGCTACAATTCTGTATTCTGTGCTGGCAGGATGCATGAACAGAAGGTCACACCGCTTTCCTGCAAGGCAAGTCTATGCTGACAGGATGCATGAACAGAAGGTCACACCGGTCATAGTTCCCATTACTCTGCAAGTGCAGTATCAGGTCAGCTTGGTTTGCAGGATTCTTTCACAGCCACAACAGATACATGAAGCTGCCAAGAGCTGGCTAGACCGTACCTATGTTTATGTTTCCCCATGTCAGCTGACTGCAGTGTCTTTGTCTGTCAACCTACAGTCAGCACAACAGTGATTTTCAGTTGCACTCAAAGAATCTTACATGAGCAGAACAGATAGCAATTAGCAAAGAGCTTGGCCTGCAGAGCCGGACCTTGGAGCAAGTTGCTGACAACTTTGACACCCACGCAAGGCTTGGAGGGAGAAGGCTTTGCTTCTGACTCAGTCCCTATTTCATGACCCCCCTGCAGACTTCTCATGATCATCACTCCCTGCAGCAGAGTGGCAGAGTGTCAAACGGCGTCCACAGCAAGAATGCACTCAAAGCAATCCAAAAGGAACTTTTGGAAGACAAGGTGTACGTTTGACACATGCCTCTAACCGGGAAAAGCATTACCGCTGTCTAGGCCAAACATGAACACATACAGTCCACAAGCTGTGCAGGGTGCCTGACAGGTGCAAAGAAGGATTTGGGGTTTGAGCAGTGTTCACAGCTTGTACAGGAATTCTTTGATGGCAAGAATTGCTGAGTACATGCAGAGAATGGGGACATATCCTGCTGCAGTCAACAGTGTCTGAAAGCGCAAACACACCAATGAACTCAAGGCGTCGCCAGTCACAGGGCGTCAGAGTTTGGCACAACATGCAGACGTTTAGCATATCAAGAAACTTTACATTGCAGGTCGTGCATGGCAGCTTCTGTGAGAAGACAATGGCATTGCTGGTGGGCAGCAGTGATGCTTTGGCAGCGTTAGCCTCCTCACAGAAGCTGCCATGCACCATCTGCAATGAAAACTCTCAAGATATGCTTAAGATGGCACACTTAAAAAGGCATTCTCAAAACCCTGTGCATGCATTTGAGGCCACCAGCAGAATACAATTAGTGCTGCCCCTGTCCTGAAAGCATGTGTATTGGTTGCAAGGATTCTTTGCAAAGACATCTCTTCAGCAGCCACATGTGGCTTTGCACAACTGCTGCAACTTGACTGCTGACATGCTGCTGCAGCCTGCAGCATAAGAGCTTTGTCAACTAGCTGGTTGGTGATAAGGCATAGTCGGTGATAGAACTCAGAACATATGCTCTATCACATACCATCTAGTCAGCATAGCTCTTGTGCTTCAGGCTGCAGCATCCTGTCAGCAAACAAGTCACAGCATTTGTTCAAAGCCACACAGACACATGTGGGTGCTGTAAATATGTCTAAGCCATACCAGTGAGCTCTCACACCTAGGACATATTGGTATGTGTCTTGTTCACAGCCTCTTTTTATGTTTCAACAAATTTGTCTTTGAACCAACAGACAGTGCAACAGTGTGATTCAACAACCCTTTGAAGATTTGACGCTGACAATACTTATTAGCAAATGCCTTAGACTGCAGAGGCAGACCTTAAGGCAAAATGCTGCCGACTTCAGCACTCGTGGCACCCATACATGGCTTGAAGGGAGAAGCCTCTGCTTCACCCAATCCTTGCAAATGTCCCATAACTTCTGCAGCAGAGTGGCAGGTTGTCAAACGGTGTCCACAGGCTGTCTGCATTTGATGCAACTCATGAAGCACTTTACTGAAGGCTCAGGAAGATAGTATGTATGTCTGAGACATGCCTTCAACCCCAAAAATGCACAACCTGTTGCCTTTGCAGGCCAGACACAAATATGTACAGTCCACAAGTTGAGCAGGGTGCCTAACAGCTGAGTGGACTACATCAGCTTAGACTTGCATCAACACACAACATATGCACCATGTGCAGTGAAATAAGATAGGAAGCATCATGCAGCCTGGTGTGCACATCAGGGTTCTATACTGACTATTGAAGCAGACCCTGATGCACCAAGGTACTGTATAGACTGACAGAGGGTTCTTTGATGCAAAAGGCTTTTCTGCACCTGCTGCATGACGCGCTGTTGGCTGTTGCTGAGCCCACTGACGACCCTTGCGATAGAGCACTTGAGCAAGTCAGTTAGTGAGGGCACTACATCATCATCTGATGTTGCCTGTGCCAGACAGTTGTAGCAGATGAAACGTTATATGCATGTACCATGATAGTCAAGAGACACATCTAAGTGCAGCACAGCATGACAAATTATAAGCTAGCAGGTATGCATGCAGAATAGCCAGGTGTGAGCACACAGACTTCACAGCGTGCTCAGAAAGGTGGGAAACGCTGGGTGCATATGGGCACTCTTGCACAATGCACACCTGGCAGACCCAGGTGAGGTGTGACAATTCTAGCACTACAGCGAAGACTTGCCAAAAATGGCACAACTGCAAAGGCTGAAGACCTGTCAGCATGCATTTGTGATCACCAGCTGAGTCAGGATATCGCTGCAGAACAGCCCCTATACCCATGGATTATGCATCCAATGCAACTTGGCTTGTGTTCACCTGTATAGGAGGACAGGGGGAGGATTCACATCTTCAGCCAACCGACTAGATTGCACAGATGCGCCAGTATAGCCCCGACGACTTCACGCAATACGGCCTGTGAAGGATCAGCACTTGAGTGCACTTCCTGATACACTTAGCGAAGAGGTGGACGAGCTGCACTGAGCAACGAAGGGACACAGAAATCACCGAGTGAAGTTGCAAGCGGGACGTGGATAAGAGATTGTAGGTTCCAAGAAAATCTCTTGAGGCAGCATGCACGTTTGTCGACAGGGAAAGCCTGCGGTGAGATGCCAAAGCATGTTTTCAAACGCCTGCACGTTTATCTCACGGAACTTTGGGGCGTCTGTTCCGGTCTGCTGTCTCGATTTCTGTGCTACTGCAGTTTGACCTGAAGAGCATACGCATGTGTGTGACGTCAAATGCAAGCGAGCCGGGCAGCGCGTGTTTTGAATACCTAGGGACAGCCCTCAGCGTCCCTTTTCACCAGCTTCGCCGCCTGCATCGACGGCACCGATGTCACTACGCATACCACGACAAGCTAAGCCTCGGAGCTGCATGCAATGGAATCAGAATTGCCCTAGCGAGGGGGCAAAAGCTCTGGACGTAAAACGATTTTACAGATGATAAAATTGTGCATTATTAATCTTGGTTTCGAACACCAGGACAGCAGCTAGGAAGTCCTCGAGCTTGTTGGCTTGCGGCGCCTGGGCTTGCCTACGCGAAGGCTGTGCGCGGAACGTCTGATTGAATTTGTGTTTCACCCTACAGATGGGCAGCTCTGCTGACGTAGCTGGGCAAGGCATGCTCTCTCGCGCAGGCAGTGCCAAGACCAAACGGAGCTCAGACAGACCTGCCGCACCAACAGCTGAAACCATCTGGGTTGGGGTACGCATCAGACCACTAAGCTATCTCGAGCATATTCATAGGGATCACGACAGCTGGGAAGCCAGTGATGAGTTCACTCTCAGATACATTGGTGAAGTTGACAGGTCACATGCACACCTGCCGCCAGCGTACTGTTACGACCGCGTGTTCAGCAATCACACTTCATCGCAGCAAGTTTACGAGGCGGCAGCCAAAGATCGAGTCTTGTCAGCCTTACAAGGCCTCAATGCAACCCTCTTTGTCTATGGCCAGACCGGTAGTGGCAAAACCTACACGATGCGGAGTGTTGTACAAGCAGCAGCACAAGACATCTTCCATCACATAAGGCACACTCCAGGCATGTCCATCTACAGACTTGAGTTGCTGGCTGCAATGCTTGAGTCTGGATCACTGGACACCACTGGCAAAATCTGCTGCAGGAAGGGAGTATACTCTCAGGATGTCAGCCATTGAGATTTACAACGAGAAGGTGAGAGACTTACTCAAAGATGGCACAGAGCGCCAGAACCTGCCACTGCTAGATGACCCAGAGCGCGGCACTGTGGCAGAAGGCTTAACTGAGGAGTGGCCACGCTCTGAGCAGCACCTGTGTCAGCTGCTTCGACAGATTGAAGCCAGACGCACTGTGAGTCTATACACTACTGCTGCGTCTATGCATGTGTTTCTTCACCTTTTATGCCAGGACATGCACATGCAAATGCCAGAATCCAGCATGTCTTTGACTGACTAGAGCAAAAGACCTCAGTGCCCAAGCCTGAAGTGTATAATTTGCCAAGGGAAAAGTGAAAATGAATGGCCAAAATCAGCTGCCAGAGCGTGATACTTTGCAGACCTGTGTGGTGCTCAGGCTGCCGCCGAGGAGGCTCTTGGCATGACATCCAAAAGGCAGAGTCTTCTCTTTTCCTTTGCTATCTGCTTTGTGGTGAGCGCTGAGTCTGGACCATTGTTTTTGCAGGTGCGGGACACCAGGCAGAATGCTGAGAGCTCTCGTTCCCATCAGATTGTGCGAATCTTTGTGGAAAGCCGCCCTTCCCTGCCTGCTATGCCTGAAGGTAATCCATTCCATTGATCTCTGATGAAACCCATTTCCAGTGTGGCTTGGCCGGTCATGCTCTGCAGTGCTGTGAGTGTCAGTATGCAGCTGCTGTGCATGCACTTGCTCTTGCCATCTCAAGACAGGCAGGAGTCTTGAAATGCTGTGTCATGACCAACTTCATAATGAGGGTCAGGCTTTAGGGGACACCCTGCAACACTGCTTGTTGCATTGGGGCCGTTGACCCCGAGCTCTGGGTTGCCGCCACAGGAGGCTCCCATCATGATTGCCAAAAGCAGTAGACTGTTTCTTTCGTTTGCATTGGGGCAATCAGCAGCAGTAGCAGCGCCATGTCTTGGCTGCTGCTGACAGTGGCCTTCCAAGGAATCGCTAGACCTCGTTGATTGTGTCCTAGCTAACAGAACGAAAGTTGCCAGAGGCATCACAAGCAGGCAGCAGAATTCAGAAAAGCTGCAATCACACCAGCAGCAGATATACAGCGTGCATCAGCAACACACATCAGCAGTGTTTGATCAAGCAACAGCACAGAGGCAGCAGCATCACCAGCAATGAGAGCTAAGCTGCATGCCTGAGCTCTCTTGAGCATTCTCACAGGGACAGCACAGTATCAACAAACGCTGCATGCCAACAGTACTCAGTCAAACTCACACACAGACACAAAGCACTTTTAATCACAGCAGCATTGGTACCTCACAAGCACTGCCTCAGAGTGAGTGCTGTACATCAACATCCTGTTCCCTGGGGAGGCCTGTCTCTCGGCGTAAAGGCTGCAATCTGCCTCTGAGCAACATGCTGCTATCATGGCAAGCAGGGACATAGGCAGATTGCATAGCTGTGACGGTGATGTCAGCTGCATTATCTGTTCCAGCAAAAGCAGGAGCACCTACTGGGACCAAGCACAGCCAGTACATCAACAATACAGCCAGCGCTCTCTCTTAATCCCTATCATCACAAACCCATTGAGAATCGTCAGGCCCCCTGATATCTGCCTGACTGAACATTGGCAACCCACATGGCCTGATTATATAAATTTCAGCATCACGCATGTTCACAGCATACATGCTTTGCGTGAATTGACAGACCCGATGAATTGACAGACCCAATGCATTGACAGACCCATAAGACTGACAGACTCAATGAGTTCACAGGCCCAACAACCTGGCAAGCATTCATTGTTTTGTTCCTGAAATGTACCATTTTTCCCCGTTTGCAGAAGAGGACCGGTTTGAGTCACGCAACTTGGATGACAGCGATGCCCACAGTGAGGCCACAGGCACCACAGAAGAAGACTTGCGGCCAGTCAAGGTCCGCTGCAGCCCTGCCTGCATAGCTCTAAGCATGCATGCATTCATTCCATCGTTCAACTGTTCACTCATGCATGCATTTGCTCATTCCGTTCGTTGTTCATTCATGCATTCTTCCGTCCATCCACCTTTGTCAGCCAAGCAAGCTCACCTGGAAACAGGGAAGTGTACCGCCAGTGAAGATTCTTCCCCAACCCCTGCCCTTGCTTGTGTCCATCTGCCCTGGGGCACATCCAGGCACCTAGGGCTTCTTCTCCATTGCAGGTCTCCACTCTGAACTTTGTGGATCTGGCGGGGAGCGAGCGCAGCACGCTGGCTGCTAAGGATGATGGAGACAACAAACTGAGGCAGACTGAAGGCAGCGCAATCAACAAGAGCCTGCTGACCCTGGGCAATGTCATCAGAGGCTTGGGTGACGGCAGGGTAAGCCACACAGTTTCCTGTTGGGTAGTACACAACACAAGCATTGAGCTGTCGAAGTGCGATTAGGGTTTAAGGTTACAATTTAGGCTGTGCCCAATTCAACGAGGTGCCATCAGCAAAGAGGTAGCCCACCCTTGATAGTGTATCAAACACCAGACAATGCAACAAACATATCAGATGCAGTGTTTCTACACTTTTGTGGTCAGCAACAAGAGTAAGCATCTGGCAAACCAGAAATGCCATCTGATGCCTTGTGAGTGCTTTGCACAATGGGCACAGAAGGCCTTGTAGCGTATCTTATCACATTCGCTTCCACAGCGTTGCTTTCAGTGCTCCTGAAAGCTTCGTTGCTAATGCACACATGGCAGGTAACAAGCCGACTGCTGCATGTTGTGACTTGCGACGCAGAAAACTCTGAGGGCTGCAGGATTGCACGAGAAGTGTCACATGTCTGGCACAGTGAGTCCAGAACATGATCATGCATCACTGTGGGGACGGTCTACTCCATCCTCTGCATGTCACAATTTACCACTCTCTGAGCGGCAGCCCAACTTCTCCTTGGTCATGGCCTTTGCCAATTGCAAGGTTGGGGTGAATTTTTCCAGTCTGCCTGTAGGCTTCACCAATTCACATCATTGCTGGCATGCTGACTGTCAACACAGGACCTCATGCAGGGAGCTATTCAGAACTGTATGTATCTAGGGTCAGGTACACAGGATGCATGAATGGATGGATGGATGGATGGATGGATGGATGGATGGATGGATGGATGGATGGATGGATGGATGGACAGACAATGGCGCATGAATGATGCACGCATCAATGAACGCATCACGAGTGCTTCAATGGCTCTTGGAATTTATGAATGAGTGATGGAATGAACAAACAACGAATGCAGCAAATGCACGAATGACTGAACAGCCTGTGCCAGATGTGGGGCGACACAGCATGGTGTCTTGGAAGCAACTCTCAGTGCTGATATTTACTGTCTTTGCTCTTCCTTTCTTTAAATCAGATCTTGTGATGAGCATGACATAGCATGACATGGTGCAGGGCAGGAGCCATGTGCCCTTCAGGGACAGCAAGCTGACGCGCATGCTGCAGGCCAGCCTTGGCGGCAATTCCAGGACCGCCATCATCTGCACCATCTCCCCCGCTGCAGGTGACTCATCAACCCTAATTTGACGCATCATCTGCACTATTCCCCTCTTGCAGGTGACTCATCAATCGACTCCGATCTAACACATCATGTGCACCAGCTCCCCTGCTGCAGGTGACTGATCAGCTCCCAATCAACACATCATCAGCACCATCCCCCCTGCTGCAGGTGACTCACAACTGTTACATGTCATTGTCTTTGCCTTTGCATCAGCTCTCTGCTGTCTGGCCTGTATGGATTGCGCTTAAGTGTCACTGTGGTGCCCTTTGGTGCCATCTGCCCTGCTACAGATGACTACTCAAGTTCCATCACATGCTGGGGCTTCTCGTTCCTGGCTGCCCTCTCAGGAGGCTCCTGTTATGATTGCCCGAACCGCTCCCTTTGTTGGCTCTTGTTGCCATCCTGTGTCCTTTGACACGCCCTTGAAGTCATCTTGCATGAAAAGTAGATGTCAACCAGCAGGTCTTCAAATGCTTCCGGTCGCTCTCTGTGAGTGGCAATTCGAACAGCAGAATGTGAACCTGTGTCACTTGTTCCAGCAAGAGAATGTGCACACCAGCTGTTTCCACTGCAGTAGGCACCCCATTTCACAACATACGGCAGCCTTCTAAAGCCCCTTTCACTGCAGTGAGCAGCCTTTCAGGACCCTTTCCACTTCTGTCCGTGTTTGATCTGAAAGCCATGTCACCTGTGCTGTCTGGGCCTATAGGTGCAGCTGACAACACCAGGGCGGCCTTGCACTTCAGATTTGATGTGCATGTTTATCCAGTAGCCGCAACTTTCATCAAACATGATCTATAAGTGACTCAACCTATGCTGTCTGGTGCTGCAGGTGCAGCTGACAACACCAGAGTGGCTTTGCACTTTGCAAACGCTGCCAAGAGGGTGACCATGCAGCCTCATGTCAATGAGGTAGTCAACCAGAAGGCGCTGCTGCGCAAGCTGCGTGATGAGGTGGCTCTGTTGCGTAAGCAGCTGGTAAGACACGTGTCATGCACAATAAACTTACATGGCAATTGCCTTACAGGTGTTACATGTGATGTTACTGAGTTTACTACATGTGTTACATGTGCATGACGCAGGACCTCATACGGGGAGCCTCTCAGGACTGTATGGATTTGGTCCTAGGGAAAGACGCATAATGATCAAATGAGTGAATACAATGAATGGGTGCATGAATGGCTGCATAAGTGAATGAATGAACAAATGAATGAACAAATGAATGAACAAAGCAAAGAGTGGACAAATGAAGGAATGAACGGACGAATTATGGAATGGATGGATGGATGGATGAATGAATGAATGAATGAATGAATGAATGAACAAATGAACGAGTACATGAATGCATGATGGAATGAATGAATGAGTGCATGAATGAATGGAAGAGCATGTAAAATAGCCACCTTGTGAGGCCTTGACCTACACAGCAAAGGCTGCGCATCCTCCCACCCAACCATCATTTGCATTGCCCCAACGCTGCCTTTCAGCCTGTCCTTGGAATTTTGCTGTTTCTGCCTTTCACCTGCCCTTTGCTTCTCGCTGGTTTTGACATTTCACCAGCCCCTTGATTCTCGCTGTTTTTCTGCTTTTTTTCCCTGCCTTTCAGCATGGCACGTCTCTTCACACTCCAGCTGCCTTACAAGCAGTCCAACGCCATGCAGATGTCCTGCCAGCAATGCACAATCTTAGGCCAACTTGAGCTCTGATGTAGGGCCACCAAGTGTTTCTGCAGTGTCAATAATGCATGGTCAACAGCTCCAACAGTGATCTTCACATGTTACTTCTGGTGGCTGTTGTTACTGCCTGTCTCTTGGGCCTCAATCATGGTGTGTTGCTGATACTCTGACTGTTCCTCCTCTTCCATGCAGGCGACTCGGGACTTTGCGGTGGAGGCGGCTCAGCTGAGTGAGGCCCTGGCTCAGAAGGAAGAAGAGGTGCAGATGACAGGTCAGCATTGCGCTTGTGTACTGGCTCTCAATCAAACAGTCAGTAGATCAATCAGTCATTCCAAATATTTGCTCAAATGCAAAGGGCCAGCTAGAATTGATGGACAAACTGTGCAACGTCATCAAGACAACAGAACAGAACAAGCATGAATTGATGAGTTCATTGGTCAATTGTGTTATTGATTGATTGATTGATTGATTGGCTCACAAGCACACTCACTATGCTTCCCTGACCTGTTCGCACAGTGCATTTTTACTGCATGCATCAGTCACTCTTGTCATTTCTCAGTGATCTTATGCATAGTGCCCCTGCTTGCTGATGGCTGACGCAAGTAACACAAACAAAATATTGCATCAAGGCTGCACAACAGTGCTGAATGCACCTGCGTCTAGCGCTGTGCACTTCAGCATTTCAAGCTTAAGGGTTTGTGGCTTCGGGTAAACCCTGAAGTGATGCACGCTGGCCTGTGTCTTTCCCAGTCCCTGCCTTAAAATCTCAGTCCCCAATGTGCCTTCCCAGTCCCTGTCTTAGTACTCAGTCCCCAATGTGCCTTCCCCAGTCCCTGCTTTAGTACTCAGTCCCCAATGTGCCTTCCCCAGTCCCTGCCTTAGTACTCAGTCCCCAAAAAGATGTTGGTGTGCAGCTGGACAGAGAGATGCAGCTGAGAAGCGGCTCAAGAACCTGGAGCGGTTGCTGATCAGGGCTGATCCAGCCAACAAGCCCCACCAGGTACACTCTGACTCATCTGGTGCATAGACAGACAGACATGTGATTGCCGTTCAACTGGCTCTGCTATGAGTTGTGACAACTGCACCCTGCTGATGAGTTACGGAATGTTTTCACGACATCAGTCTGAAGTTTTGCACTGAAGGAAAATAACAACACAAGGGATATTGCTCTTGTGCTGCACTGCAGAGGCGAGCTACATGGGATGGCAGCCCAGGCAAGCCCAGCCCACCCCCCCTGACCCAACCAACCTCCTTCACAGCCCATGTGGAGACCACTCCTTCAGGGGCATTTGCCAGCAGGGCAGGGCTGTTCCCAGATGTGTCTCCCTTGATGCCACATGGCCATGAGACATATGCGTATGAGTCATCTGGTCAGCAGGTGTGCCACACTCCTGTGTCTGAGGTCGCCCAGTCTGAGATTGATCACAAATCTGAAATACTGAAACCTCATGACACAAGATCTGCATCTAACACCAAGGCCTGACCAGATGAGTGATGAAGCAGCATGTGATTCAAAAGCTGTATTGCGCCTCACTATGCTGTGTCACCCTACACTACACCATGCTTGGCTGGCTGCGCTGTGCCATGTCATGCTATGCTGTGTTGTGCTATGGTGTGCTGTGCAAATCCCTCAGGGCTACCCAGCAGGGCCTGGTGAACGTGCACCTGGGCGACAGGCTGTAGATGCCGTGTAGATGCCCTCCACAGCAGATGCCCTGGCAGCACTGCAAGCCAAGATGCAGTGCCTGAAGCACACTAGGGCTATCCAGAAGGGGCACTCTCTACTGGCACCTCCTTTCTTGCACCTACTCTGCTATGCACATGTTTATTGAAATTCGACTGGTGGATTTTACAGGCTGTAGAGGACAGGTCCACAGCAGATGCCTTAGCAGCACTGCAAGCTGAGGTACGCTGTATCAAGCACACTAGGGCTACCCAGCAGGGGGACCCCCTGTGGGGGATGGATGCTGATGGGGGGGATGCCAGGATAGCCCGCCTGGAAGGGCAGCTTGCACAGGTGGAGGTGACTACCCAGGCTCCTTGAATGAGTTTGACCATCTGCTGCTAATATGAATGATATCCATGCATGCATCATCGTTGCCACGCAAGTCATGATTGGCAGCGGTCAACATCATGCCCAAGCCTGGTGTGTGAAGCTAAGCTGCTCGGGCACTTTACAGTCAAAACAAAGCTGAAAGCAGGTTTTAAGCCACAACTGTATCGGTAATTGTACAAGTATTTTCAGCACTGAAAGGCCTGCATGTATGAGGCCAAGGCGTTGCAATCACTCTGCCATTCCTCCTGCTACTGCAGGCAGCCTCTGATCTTTGCATGCCATCAGACTGCTATCAGGTTTTGAAGCATATACCCAGCTTGTGTCTTCAGTGTCGTGAGGCCACCTCCCAAACCCGGCCTGTCGACAGTCCTCATCACCTTTGCTGACACCAAGACAGACAGACAAAACCTGGCTGTGCATGTGTGCATAGGAGAACAGGCTGATTGGCAAACAACAAACAGTAGGAGGATAGGGTGATTAAGTGAATAACAAACCACGGAGGATAGGATGATTAGCAAACAATGAATAATGGAGGACAGGGTGATTGGCAAATAATCAATAGACCCTAAATAGTCTGTGCGGGTGTGCATAGGAGGACAGGGTGATTGGCGAATTTCTCGATGCCGCCAAGGAAGAGACCATATCAGCCTTGAGAGCTGAGCTGGCCAGGCTGCAGCAGTCACAGCATGCACAGCACGCTGCTGACTCAGCGCTGGCTTCCCTCCAACAGAAGATTGACTCACTCCAGGTACGCACTTCCACTGGCGATCTCCTGACTCGACTGCTGTCAATGACCAGAAAGTTTTGCATTCCCAATGATTTGCCAGCGCAGTTGATTTCAGTATTCAACATTGCCTTATTGAAATCTTTGAACTTTCAAACCTAACCTCATGTTTAGATGAGATGATTTTGAAATATTCACCTGTGCTGACAAGTGTGCAGCTGTCACGCCATGCTGGTGACTCAGCACAGAACAACCCCGCACAAGGCTGACTGAAACCAGGTAAGTGTTGCTGGTTCAACTTCGTAGTCAAGGGTTTACATTAAGCTGGCAAACCACAGCATGCACAGCAGGGCTGCTGACTCAGCACAGACTTCCCTCCCAGGCCACAACTCAAATCTTGGACAGTCGTACTACCAAAGTATTTGTAGTGGCAGTCACTGTGCGTCATTCAAGTGGTTTGATGGCTGAAGCCGGCACAGCAGCAGCCAGCAGGTTGCTGAATCAGCGTTGAAGATTTTCCCTCCAAAATAGCTTGGTCAGCTGAGAAAAAAACTTGTGACTGCAAGACCTTTGCTGGAAGCTGTGATCTCACTCATGAAAACCTTGCACCCAATTAAGTCTCTGTGCGTTCTTGTGGCAATGCAGAGCCATTGTTTCCTATGAGATCTGACTGTCCCGGCTATGTGGCCTTTTGCCTTCACAGTCTGCCCTTCAATGCTTCCTTTGGTAGCCTTTCTTGATTGCCCTTTGATTGGTCTTGCAGGGCTCACAAGACCTGCAGAGCCCTTTCTCTGGTGACCCAACTTTCCCGCCAGAGCTCATCTCAGCACGCCATGCAAGCCCCTGCAGGCCAGACTTCCCATCATCTGCCAACCCTGGCAGATTGCAAACGCTAGCTTCTGGCCTCAGTCAACAATCAGACCTGACCCCCCAACCAAGCGAAAGCCAGCACCCCCTGACCCCCCTGGCAACCCCCCCTGTTCAGCAGGGACATTCAGACCCCGGCCAGAACTCCTCATCCAGCAAGTCTAAGCTGGCCAACTTGATGCAAAGGTTTGGGCAGCTGAAGAAGAGCGACAAGAAGGCTGAGCCAGCCCAGGCTAGGGGAGTTGAAGGCTGGGGTAGGGGCGGGACCCCTGAGATTTTGACTCTGGGGGACGATGATGATGATGACATGGTCTGCATGCGGAGTCCATCTGTGTCCCCACTGCCCAAAAGGTAGGGCTTGCTGTTAGGGCTTGCTGTTAGGGCTTGCTGTACCTGTGCCAATGCAAGGTCTGTGTTGATTGTGCTGGCATGTCTAAGGGTTCTCACAATCTAAGGATTTGACATATGTAGCTGTATGACTTTCACTAGCGCTCCCAGTGGCGTTTTGTGCCCGCCTTGGATGAGGAGTGGGGGAGGGGGGGGGGGATGTTGGAGGGTTTTACATGGTAGGGCAGGGTAGGGAAACCCTGGGCGGACTCAGCTGTTTTGGTGTGTGGAAATGTTTATTCAAACAAACATTCAATCACTCACTACTTGATAATGCATTCCTGCAGCCCACAGCCCACCAGCATTGGCAACATCCTTGATGAGAATGACCAGAGAACAACAATGCTCCCAAAAATGGCAGATCTCAGTCATGCGATAGCCTTTTGTCACAGTCTAATGATTCATGCATTGCATCCACAACTACACCTTTGACAACAAGACCAGATCTGCTTAGATGTGAAGTCAGACTGGGCGCTTGCATACCTGCACTCCTGAGCCTACAAACACTCTGATTCCCCTATACAGCGCCTAATTCAGTTTGTCTACCCTCTGTGAACCCTCAACTCTGTTGACCCTATAATAAATAACAATAATAATAATAATTAAACGCTTTCCAGCTCATGATGAGCTAGGTACGTGCTGGACAAGTCTTGTCTCTCCAGAAGAGCCTGTCTTGCGAATCCCTGTAAGGCCTACTAATTCGACAGTTTTGACAATCACGTAATGCAACATCATTGAAACTAGACCTAGGGCGGCCAGGTGGGCGAAGCCCCTTGACCTCGCCAAATATATAGCCTATATCAACCCTAAATAAAGCCATATCAAGCCATATCAAAGCCCTCTACAAACCCTTGACCCTGCCTGGCCTGCAGTCCCCAGCCCTCCAGCAGCAGCAACATCTTCAAGGATGACAACAAGGAAAACAGCCGTGACGCCAACAATGGCAGATCCCAGTCCCATGCCGGTCACATGTCTCACTCCTACAGCAGCAGCCTCAGCTTCAGTCTCAAGAGCCAGGGGCAGCAAGAAAGGAGCCAGGGGCAGCAAGAAAGGAGCCAGGGGCAGCAAGAAAGGAGCCAGGCGCAGCAAGAAAGGAGCCAGGGGGGTAAGCCCAGCCGATTGGAGGTCCAGTCACCCTCTGGGCAACGGGCCAGGGGGCATAAGGAGGGCGAGAGGGCTGCAGCTGACAAGAGCAAGGATGCTGCAGCTCAATGGTGCGTGTAGCTGCTTAGGGTTCAGGGTCTAGCGTTTGCCTGTGCATTCTACCTTTACATGATGTGCATTCTACCCTTACATGATGTGCATTCTACCCTTACATGATGTGCATTCTACCCTTACATGATGTGCATTCTACCCTTACATGATGTGCATGTCCACACAAACAGCTCATGCAGTTCGGGCTGTGCTGCCACATTGGCTGCATTCAAGCTAGAGACCATGGCTTGTCCGTGCATACATTCATCTGTACATCGTGTGTATTCATCATCCATGCATGCATGCATTCACTCGTTCATTCATGCGTTCATTTGTTCATGTATTCAACGGGTGTATGTGTGTATGATGTGGTTGCTTCCGCATGATAAGACAATGCTGCTGTTGCTGATGTGAAATCTTGAGGACTTTCACAATCGGTGATGGCTGCTGTTCATGTGACAGACTACTTCAATACCTAACAACAAGCACTAATGTATCTTTGCAGATATTGCAGCAAGGTACACAGGTTGCACAACATTTTCGAAGGTGCATCCTACAATATGGCTGCTACTTATGTGAAAATTTGGTTGAGGAGTTTCACATTTGGTTATGGCTGTTGTTGATGTGACAGTCTTTTTTGCCATCTCACGACAGGAACTTGCGTACCTTGGCATGTACAATAGCGAGGTGCAGAGGCTGCGTGAGATTGTTAAGGATCTTTCACAATTGGACATGGCTGATGCTGATGTGGCACTGTACTTCAACATTCAACAGCAGATGATTATGTGACTTTGCAGGTGTTGCGTACAGGGGCATAGACTGTTGAGGAGTCTTGCAATCACACTCAGTTGAAAGGTTAGCAAGAGGAACTAATGCGCCTTTGCAGGTATCGCAGCGAGGTGCAGAGGCTGCGCAATGTGTTCAGGAGTGCTGTTGCTGGAGATGTAGCTCGCCTGAAGGAGGCTGTTGGGGAGTACAAGGAGAACACCAGCCGGCTTGAATGCCAAAAGCAGCTGCTGCTGAAACAGGCAAGTGTGCTGTGCAACCGTCATATACATCACAGCAGTCAACAAGCACTATATGGCAATTGTGCTGCACATTACGTCAGCCGCAACACACGTTAAGGCAATCATGACACAAGTTACAGCAATCTATATGCACATTGTGGCAATCATAACATATGTTGCAGCAAGCATGGCCTGTATACATCTGACTGATGTGTCCAAAGTTGTTGGGCAGTTGTTGGGTCCTACACAACGCTGTGATACCTGCTGAGAGAGGACAAAAAGGTTCATCAGCGCATTTGAGTGCCCAAAGCACCATACAGCAACACACTCTACCATGTCTCAGCAGGCACAAAAAATCATCAGCTAGAGTAATAGATCATGTGCTTACTACCATACATGAGCTGCATCCATAGCTGCTTGCTGCTGCTGCAGCTGTCAAGGCTTGAAGCCCTTGTGCAAAGCATACTACTCCGACTTTTGACTCCATTCAGAAGGAGCCGTTCGTTGGTCTCGTAAGAATCTCAGGGCATTCTTTTGGTGGGGCAGTCATCCTTTCTGTACTCTTCTTGACTCCAAGTACTGAATTGACAAGTGCACATTGTTGCACAGGTGTTGAGTCTAGAGTCCAGAGTAGCGGAGCACCAACAGCAGCAAGCCAGCTTTGACACCCAGCTGCAGCAGTCACAACTTGAAACCCAGCGTGCACAGCGTGCCCTGCGCACAGCACAGCAGGACGCGGCAGGGCCCGCAGGGCCGCTGGATGGGGCCCTAGGTGGTGGCTTGAGGGGCATGCCAGGGCTAGCCCTGAGGATGCAGGATCAGGGTAGCCCTGGAATGCTAGATGCTGACAGCTGGGCTGAGCCTGCTAGCGTCGAGGTACGCGTACATACCATGTTACCAGCCTGCCTGATGTTGTATCAAAATCTATGATGTGAACAACCTCCCTCTCAGGGTAGACTTTTGGGTTACTAATCAATTCAGTAGGCTACGGTTGTGTTACAAATGTCATTTGCCTTTTTTTTTTAATGCTGGTGCAATTCGGCGCCAAAGCCAATGTTACTAAACAGATTTGCGTTCGAGATTTAGGAAGCAGGCATGTGGACATCCAGCTCAGCACCTTTTCTTCATTGTATTTTTGTTCAGAATCCCTCCGTTTCCTCTGTTGAAATGACAAAACATAATATCCTGGCTAGTGCATCCTCCAAACACAACTGGTGTTTAGGTTACAAGTGCAACTTTGGATGTCCATATGCCCATTTCATGGGTGTAGGAAAACGTTCTCTGTTATAGACGTGCATGAGCTAGTACAAGACCATCTGATCAGATGACACACATACGGTAATGGGTTACCTGTGCTTCTGAGATGACATCAACGTAGCTTCCCACAGAGTGTGTGGCCTGCTCTTATCCTAAGATTCCCTTCAACATAAAATCCGTGTCTACCAGGCCTTCATGAGACAGGAGATTTTCTGCACAACAGTCGTGCTGCTAGGTTGAGATCCTGTGTGTGCATGCAGAGGTCATCTCCCGGAAAAAAAATGCAGCTGTGACACCATATGCAAAAGTGTCGTGTCTGTCAATTGACAGCAAGCCCCTTCATGCAGACATTGTTGCCAGACATTGTGCAGCCGCAAGAGGAGCATGCTTCCAATGCACAGAAGCAGCTTACTACTAGCCGGCGAAGGCCAGGAACAGTGGTGCTGCTGCGTCGAGATCTATCTACATATACAGTGTCTCTGCATGCAGACATTGCTACCAAGGATTGTGCAGCTGTGGGAGGATCTGCAAGTGCCTCTGGTCCACAGGAGCCGTTTCTACCTGGCCTTCAAGGGCAGGGAGACCTTCTACTATGAGGCAGAGCACCGACGCCTCATACACCAGCAAACCCAGGTACAATCACCCTGCTCTGTTTTCAAGAGTTCTTGACATTGCGAATAATCTGTAATAACTATATATGTTTAACTACATATGACTATATGTATACATATATATATACATATTCAAATTTCAGTTCTTGAGTACCTTTCCTGATTGTGGCTGCTGATGGGACTACCTCTGCTGGATAGCAAAGAAGCCCTACCGGCAAAAGTTGCATAACAGAGGGAGAGAATGACATAAGCTGGATGGCCAAGGGAAGCTTGGGAACAGTTCACGCTTCTCTGCAATGAATCACCCAACGGTGTCGTCTTTTTCGCTTGTTAAGCTGGAATTACGATCTTTTCTGGGAGGGCAGCAGTAGGTGCCTGGTGCATTCTGAAGCTGGACTAGGAAAGGCGGTGTCGTCTGGACAAGGCAGTGCTGCCTGCATTGTCAAACTTTGCAAAAATGCAT
>JAABUL010003939.1_pt1 | contig 20868 bp, 28 predicted proteins | sample 5559151 | NCBI WGS metagenome assembly JAABUL01 (sample SAMN10711876, study PRJNA513368) | rock metagenome | isolation source: Antarctica rocks | place: Antarctica: Victoria Land, Pudding Butte sud | reverse complement strand
CACCCAATCAACACCACCCCCGTCAGCACCCCCGCCCCGGCTTTGTCCCCCATCGTCACCGGCCCCCACACCCTATTCGTCAAACTCCCGTCATCCCCTCCCGTCCCCGCGCTCGGGTCCCCCTTCGAGATCCCGCCCTTCGCCGCCGTCACAGGATGCGCAGCATCCCCAATCAATTGCGTGAGCACAATCTCTAGCGCATCCATCTGCTGGCCGAACCCGTACGTGCCGTCCCACCTCCCGCCCGTAGTCCACTCGAAACCGCAGGCGTTGCCGACGAGGCCGGCGATGGTGCCGGTGCATTGGGCGGCTGCGGCGGAGGCCGAAGCGGCCAGGTAGGGGGTCACGAGGGGGGAGAGGGCGGGCATCCATTTGGTGGAGGCGGCGAGGAAGCGGGACAGTTGGGCTTTGAAGGAGAGTTGGTCGGTGTTGCAGTTTCCGGCGGGTTCGCAGGCGGCTTCTAGCATTATTTTGTTGCGGAAGAAGACCTACTCCCCATTAGTACCTTCTATCACCGCTCATCCTGCCCGGCCGGTGGAAGCACGGTTAGGGTAAGATACGTACAATAGCAGCCCCCCAAATCCCCATCGCCCGCTCCTCCCACATCGGATGACCAGTCGCGTTCCACATCACCGCGGCGGCGTTGAGGAGCAGCCCGACGTTGTAGCTCCATTGGATCGGGGTGAGGGTGGTGCAGTTGTCGGTGATGTAGGTGCCGTCGAGGATGCGCCAGGCGGGGGGGTTGACTTGGTCGTTGGTGATGAGGTTCTGGGCGGCGAGCCAGTCCCAGGCTTTGGAGGCCCAGTGGGAGTAGGTCTCGTTGCCTGGGGAGTGGGTTAGAATGGATGGGAACTTGAGTGGTGCGGGATACGGCCAAGAATAATAAGACATCGCCAAGTTGAATGGAGACAGGCTGTGCCGCAACAAAAAAACAACCTCGATCTGCAGACATATGAAGAGACATACGTACCAGTATAAGCATACAACCTGGCCCCCAAATTGATGAACCCAGCATTACTCGGCGTATTCTTATAATCATACCCATTATTCCAGGTAAAAATCTGCCACCGCAGCCCCCCATTGCAATACTCATTATCCCACCTCAACTGCTGACTATTCCACACCCCCTGCGCCAGCGCCAACCACTGTGGCTGATCTGACGGCGGGTTGGGGAATCTATACTCCGCCGCCGACATAGCCGCGAAACCCCAGAACGCTTGGTCGTCGTTGCCTTCGGTTTTCGTCTGGTTGGGAGGCATATAGTCGTAGGTGGGTCCGACTTGGAAGAGCATGGCTTCGGTTACGATGGCGTTGTAGGAGGAGTCGCCGGTGTAGTACCAATAGTCTATTAAGTTGCCCATCATTGCGCCGGCCATCCACCAGTAGTATACATCCGGGGGCGTGAGGATTCCAGGGGTCTGGCCGGTTTGGTTGCCGATGTACCAGGTCATCATCCCGTGGGCGATGTTCGAGGCGGCGGACTTGATTGAGTCGGGGGAGTCGAGGTTGACATCTATTGCGGTTGTGGTGGGGGTGAGGAGGGCGGTGGTGGCTGCGAGGAGGGCTCGGAAGCGCATTTTGGATTTATTACGTGGAGGTCGTCGCAACGGCAAGTCTAGTTTGCGCCGTTGGATATATGTCGTTCAATTGGGGCGAGGACGAATGTCACCAGCGATGTCGCAACGGTGGCATGCTGGGAGCGCACATGTGCGACTCGTGCGATCAACTCTTCATGTGCCGTCACGTGTCTCCTATCTGTCACGGCGTCCTTCCTCGTATCCGGTCCCGGGTTTCCAATGGGGTGATGGTGGTGTTTGGGAATACGAGAAAGGACGAGGCTGAGCGTGCCATGGCTCGATGGGTGGAGATGGAATGGCTCGCCCTCGTCCTCGTACCTGCCCCGCAGTGCCAATGACGATCTGAAAACGTGGGGAAGTGGGGCGGTCATGCTAGCGAGCTTGGCGGCAGACACGACCCCAAACCTTCAACTTCGACTTCACTCGACCAGTCTACGCGTTGACGCGCATCTTCTCCAGCTTCAACACGGACGAAGTGCACATACTTGCAGCTCTAGCTCATCTGCGGCGAAATACGGTCATCGAGAGGTAGGTTTCAACGGTAGGTCGCAACATTGAACCGTCACCATGGCACAAGCAAACTTCGAGTAAGCACCCGCTCTCTCCTTCACAGCACTACCTGCTCACACTCCTATCAGGGTCTTCACTGGCGGCACCTTTGACTTCTACGTCGAGAGCGACTGCTTCTCCGTCTACCGGGTTCTGGTCGCACGTTGTTCGGAGCCGCTCACAGCCATGATGGAGAACGGCATGCTTGAAAGCAAGGATGGCTCGGCCACGCTGCATGATGTTGACAAAGCTACTTTTACCCGGTTTGTGGAATTCCTCATGACTGGTGACTACAATCCGGAGCCGCCTGCGAGTAAGACCAAGACCTGGTCTGTCCCTGATGGCGCGAAGAGGGATGGCCCGTCTAAAGGCGCTGCGGATAATCCCGACAGTCAAGAAGTTCAGCAAGTCACGGACGACCTAGGAGGCTTCTTCCTTGGACATTCGTGGAACGTGAGGGTCTCGCCTGCGAGGATGAGACGTGATGCGTGCACTGGTCCGGGTTTCGTTCGCGCACGTGCTATTCAGAAGAAGGTGTATCCGCATTTCGACGACGGCCTACCGCCTACGTTATGGTGCGGACACGGCCAGTTTCTGGACTATTGCACGACGTGCAGACCGGCCCACGCCGCACAAAGCGGCCAAGAAGCAAGAGACGACCAATACGACGAGCACTACAAACCGGTCTCAACGCACGACCACGATTTCACCAACGCCACAGCAGAGTCAGAGAAAGCCTATGCCGTCGCCACAATCACCTCTCCATTTTCCACCAATTCCAGCTACACCTTCAACAACGACCATTCTCTCGACCACTTCCCACTCTGCATGAGCCACGCCAAGCTCTACGTCTTCGCCGATTACTACGCTGTCACTGCGCTTCAAATCCTCGCTGCGGACCGGTTGAGAGAGGCTCTCACGCAGGTACACCTCGGTGTTTTCAGCAACACCAGCGTGGTAGCATTGATCAAATACGTGTATGAGAACACGCCGGACAGCAAGAACGACGTGCTGAGATGTGCGATGGTGGATTATGCGGTAGGTAAGCGGCATTCGCTGCGGAGATCGAAGGAGTTCCATGAGCTGCTGGCGGAGGGCGGGGCGTTTCCGGTGGATGTGTTTGAGGTAATGGCGAGGTAGGTTGTCTCGGGGAGCGGGAGAAGGGTGTTGTGGTGAGGTCGTGCAGTGTAGTGGTATAGAGGTGGGTTGAAGTGTGGAGAACGGGCGGATCTGCTAGGTGTAATGCGGGAACGAGGTAGGTCTATGAAATTGATGGCGTGAGCTGATGTGTAAGTTCTCCAGTTTCGTATTGTCAATGATGCCACTACAGTCCCTGAAAAAGCCACATCTCACCCACACAGATCTCTGCAAATCAAAGTGTCGCTAGATTTAACGGTATGGGCTGACGTATAGGTTCTCAATCCCGATATCGACGATAGGGCCACTACGGTCATTGCAATATCTACCTCGCACCCAATTGCCGCTCTGAGAACGAAAGTGCTCTTGGATTCGATGGCGTGGGCTGATGTGTACGTTTTGAGGCGCAATATTGACGGCGATGCCACTACAGTCACTGCGCTACCGACACCGCACTCAATCGACGCATTGAGAACGAAAGTGCTTCTGATTCGATGGCATGGGCTGTTGTGCACGTTCTCCCATCTCATTCGGCTGGTGCTGCCACTACAGCCTCCGCAGAACCCATATTACCCGTTCTGGCCTTCTCGCGCTTGTCGAAAGCTCTATGTCTCAAAGGTGACACCAATTGACACATCCGCCACACACATATCCGAATCAATGTGTACTGGAGCGAAGCAAACGAACGCTTCTCCCTCAAATGGGCCAAGGGATGAGACCGAGACGTGGGCCAATATGTTGCTTTCAATAACAGCAAGGGCAAATCCAATGGACATCGACCTCATACTTGGAGTCCTCAGACAGTGTCGCAGGCAAGGACCATTCCCGCGTGGATCAGGGGCTGCGAGCGCTTGCGATCCGTATCGAAAAAAAGGCAGTCCTTTCCCTCCAACCTCCAGTCTTCTTAACCATCATCATACCTACGAACATTCGCTGGCTCTTCCCAGGTGTTGACGAACTAGTCACTCCTTAGGTATTCACGCACCTTCCTGGCACTACCCTCCAACTCTCCCAACACCGACACAGCTTCGGTACCATGGACCTCAGCGTTCACGCCAGCCGCATGATCAACGTGTTGTAGGTACTTTACTCCTCTACCTTGTCTCCTGACCGACAGTCGCAGCATCTTCACCGGTCCAATGTTCCGCTTTGTAGGGGAAGGTAGCTTCTTCAACGCTCACCGAAAGCTTGTGGCTTACGTATCGGAGCCTCTCAAAGCGAAGATGCTAGCTCATGATGGTGCCGCTCTGCTTTTCGAAGTGGACAAAGCGACTTTCGGGCGTTTCTTGGAGTGGTGCTACACCGGCGACTACAATGCAGCCAAAGTACAACATCTGTACGAAATCGACTCGGAGGATGAAGACGCCAGTGACGAGGAAGCGGGAGAACTTAACCCGGCGGGAGAAGCAGACGGGACCACGGGGTTAGGATGGACAGCGGCACTAGAACGGACTGAAGCATTGATGGTCGAGGACAGCTTCCAGGATGCTAACGATGAAATCCCGATCACGGTTGCGAATGATGAAGAGATGGGGGAGGACGAGACGGACGAAGACGACGAAGATGACGAGGTAGATCGTTTAGGTAAGTCGACCCCATCTGATCAAATCCTTCGTACTCCGACAACGACATGTGCTGACCGAAGATGTGGTCTAAGCGAACGTCAAATGGCGCTCGGCAGACACCACGTCCATGCTGCAAGGCCTGCTTGATGATCCATTCGGCTACCCGATCTCCCATGCCACCACTCGCATCATTTCGACTTCCTCTTTCTTCTCCGCTGGAGACTATGCCAATTCTCTCGACCGCACGCCTGAGCTCTTCACCCAAGTCCAGCTGCACATACTCGCAACCCGCTATCGCGTCCGCGGTCTTGAGCTTCTATCCTTTCAACGTCTGTCCGGAGCACTCAAGGGCTTCAAGACAGGCCGCTGCCTGAGCACACTACAAAGTTTCGCCGGCCTGATCAAGCACGTGTACGGATATACGGCGAACCCAAAGCATAGTTAAGGACCCTGCTCCCTTCGAACGCTCGTCACGAACTTCGCTGCAGCTCACGCCAAGGATCTTTGCGGATGCGAGACTTTCCAGCATCTGCTCACGGCAGGGGGATGTTTTGGTCAAGACTTCGCGGCCGCTCTTCACCTCAGTCGTTGAGGGGTGTCAAGGTGGTGGATCAACGGTGCGGTCAGGCGTACCCTGTTGGAGCATACGCAGCAATCAATGCATGATCATATGGACGAGGAAGAAGTGCGCTCTGTGGGGCGAAATTGTGTGAAAGAGGGCAGTGTTGACTTCATGGATGCCATTCATCCGAGTCTGGGAAACGCTATCGTGCAGGGAGGCTAATGGGTTGTGTGAGTATGGAGGCAGAGATATGGCAGCTGTAGGAAGACCACATTAACAAGTACCACCCTCATGCCCTCTTTTCATCCTTCATGATCCCACACATGTGTCAAAATGAAAGCACAGGCTAACATCATCGGATGCCTACGCTCCTTATGCCTCCAGCTTCCCGCACGAGGCTACGGCCCTCCGCCAGATGACCTGTGGCAAAGAGAGCACGCTTATGTATATAATCCCTTCCCACCCGCATCATTCCAAGGTCTCCGATCCACCACAACCAAATCCATTACAGCTACACCCAGACACTCTACACCATGACAATATCATCCAGCAACATCGAGTAAGCCCTCTCCTACCCAACCACTTCCACATCTACTAACACCACCCAGCATCTCCCACAGCGGTGTCTTTATCTTCTTGGTCGGAGATGCACGGTTCATGATCCACGAGGAGCTTGCAGCCCGCTTCTCGAAGCCTCTGAAGGCTATGATACACGGCAAGATGAAGGAGGCTCTACTAGGCATCGCAACGCTCGAGGAGGTCGATGAGGCGACATTCGGGCGGTTCGTGGAGTTCATCTATACCGGGGATTACAATCCGGCGACTGCGGTCAAGGTGGTGAAGCTGGTGGAGGAGGAAAATTAGGAAGAAGAGGGCGATGAGCAAGCTGAGAAGAGCGAGGCAGATGTGCAGGGCGAGGAAGACTCCCATATCGATCAGTCCCGTCAAGAAGATGAAGTCTCACGGGTCTCCGAGGACAATGGTCCTTATGTCGACTTTTCCGACAGCGAGCGAGCCCGCCAGGTTGACGATGAGGACGTTTCTGAGCACGACCACGGCTCACTCCACTCGAGAGACAGCGAAGGCTTCTTCATCCGCCGGCGCCCTGACGCGTCAACATACCCACATCCATGCTACGACTATCTCAAAACAGAGCGCAAGACACCTGACAGTGACTACAACGACACCACCAGCTCCCCAAACCTACGAGACATCTTCCCGATCCCAAGTTCCGGCATGCACTCACAATCGACTATGCCAACAGCTGCCGACTGCCCATACGTCGACACCTCAGACCGCGACCTCGTCCCGCTCTTCATCAGCCACGCACAGGTCTACGCCTTCGCCCACCTCTACGACGTCACTGAACTCATGCACCGGGCTGCCTTCTGCTTGAAACGAGCACATGAACGCCTTCGAAGGCGGCCCATCGACAGACGTAACAGAGCTGGTCACCTACGTCTATGAGCACACCCCTGACCGTGCAAATGACAAATTCGACTACCTTCGTGGCACTGTGATGAAGTGGGTGGTGAACAACATCCATACATTGAGGCAGTCGGCGACGTTTCGAGAGCTTCTGGTTCGTGGATGAGCGTTTGCGAATAATCTGACATTTGCTATGTGTCTTCGTTTCAACGCAGCTGCTGCCCGATTGAGTTGCGGAGACTGTTGACTTGCTTGCAGCAGCTGTATCACGGTGAGTGAGCGGGTTGAAGGTCAGCAATCAGATGGGCCAGGCCAGCTTCGAGCTCGGCGAAGGTAGGCAATAACAGGGTTGCTCATGATCTTGTATCTCTCCATTTTTTTTACCTGCTTGATGGTCGACATGGGGTTCTAGAATAGCATACACATTACACATGCACTGCCTGGCCTGAAGTGACGTTGCGCATGTGAACTGCCAAGACCTATCGCTCTCCCCTTTTCTGTTCACGCAGGAAGTTCTCAACCTGATTAAAAACAACCATTCGACTGCACAGTAACACAGTGCAGAGATCACTGGCTTCGGGATCGCTCGGCTTCAACACTTCACCTCATACACTCTGCGATACTTGATCACGTCGCATCACCATCGTGGCAACGTCCACTGTCAGCAACCTGGAGTAAGTGGACTATGACTGTCAGCAACCGTTTTGGCTGTCAGTGCACTGACCTCAAGCAGTGTCTTTTGCGGGGCGGTCTTCGTCTTCATCGTGGAGGGCGCTCGCTTTACCGCGCACCAGGAGCTGGTCGCTCGCTTTTCGGCGCCACTTAAGGTGATGATGCAGGGTAAGATGAAGGAGGCACAAGACGGGGTAGCCACCCTGGAGGATGTCGACAAGACTACTTTCGGACCTTTCGTCGAGTGGATCTATACGGGCGATTTCAACCCAGCTAAGACGGCCACGAAAGCTGAGGTCACAGCCAAAGAGGCGGACATCGCGGAGAGCTCACATACCGAGGGATTCGCCTTCAGAAGTCCAAGACTACGATTAGGACTGCCCAAAGCGGCACCCAAGACGCCTACTTCTTCGAGCGTGCCAGTTTCAAATTCTCTGCTCCAGCCTTTCGTACAGCCCCCCGAATTGCACCTGCCGACAGCTTCGCAATTCGTACACGACAACGACAACGATGTCGATCATTTGCCTCTCTTCATGAGCCATACACAGCTTTACGTGTTCTCGGATACCTACGGCATCACTGAGCTCCAACAACTATCCGCCCATCGCTTGGAGGAAGCAATGACCGCCATCGAATTGGCGACCGCCGGCTTAAAGCTTTCTGCGATTCTGCCACTGCGGTCGACCACGAACAGGGGAATGGCGGAGCTCATCAGATATGTGTACGAGCATACAGCGGACCGGGAGATTGGGAAGCCTGATGTGCTGCGCACGATTGTGACAATATGTCGTAAACAACGTTCATGCACTTCAGGAATCAGCTTCGTTCCGCACACTCCTCACGGAAGGAGGGCACTTCCCCAGTGATCTGACCTCCAAGCTGTGCGATCGGTTCGAGCATTCTCTATTCAAGCACGTATGATGGTCAAGCTTGGAAACGCAGCAACCCACGTACCGGCTATGATTATCGAAGCGGAAGTACGAGGAGATGTATTCGCTTGGGGTTCGAAGGGCGAATATCAAGAAGACGGAAGGATTCATTCGACCCCTCACGCATCGAAGAGCATGCGATGGTAAGTACGTAGCTCTGAGCGTCCTGCACTGACGAATCATAAACTTTCGCTGACGACAGTGGTGTAGACGCATCAAGCCGTACGCGATGTACGAACGCATAGAATCATGTGATGCATTTACATGCAGCATCATCGGAGTAGTACAAGCAGCTCTTCCACACTCTTCCCCTCCAGCCCATCTATAGTCTTGATGATATCCGCAGCCTTACCCTTCCCATACACCGGCGCAGCAAGACTCGAGAACTTCTCGTCGACCTTGTCTCTCGTGAACGGATGCTCGACCTCACCAAGCGGGAAGTCCTGCCTGAAGTCTTCCACCTTTCCATCTGCCCACTCGACCTGCATCCGTGCTTGGAAGCTGGACATGCTGCTGTCTCTATCAACAGTGATCTTGTCACACAGCGCGTTGACATCCTTGTCTTGTAGCCGCTGATACGCCTTCATGCCGGTCGCCGACCCATACACCAAGGCATTTGCCGCCTGGAAGTAAGCAGAGAACTGCCCATCAATCACATTCTCTGGATGGATCTTGTTCGGTGTCGGATCACCCACAAGCTTGAAGCACGATGGACTTGTCGACAGTGTGATCGCTTTGACATCCGCAGCTGTAACCTTTCCACCATGATCATCGCAGATTTTTCCGCATAGCTCAATAAAGCCGTGCGTCATCCGGCAAGCTGGATAAGGCTTCAAACTAGAGCCTTGCCAGATCCACTCCTCTCCAAGCCCAGATACCAGGCGTTGCAAGTCTGGGCTGGGATTCGGGCTGTACGCCTGCAAGAAACCCATCTTGCCTTCTATGATTCTCGTTGCACCTACAACGCCTGCTTCGGCGAGCGCCACGCACATGAAAGCGTCATGAACTGCGAAGCCAGGGTGCATGCGCTTGTTCCAGGATCCGTTGTCAAGATACTGCATCGAGCCGGCTGCTTTGCTGCATGCGAGACCGAAGGCATCTTCGATCACTCGTGCGGGCAGCTTCTTGAGCACAGCGATCGCAGCCACGGCGCCGAAGATGCCTGCTATGCTGGTGTTGTGGAAGCCACGATCGTAAGAGAAGAAGCCAAGCTCGCGGCCGATACGGCAGGTGACTTCGTAGGCGACGGAGACGGCGAGCATGAATTCGTCGCTGCTCGCCTTATCGCTTAAGATTTCTGCCTGTGTCATTGCAGCCGAGATGGAGGTAACGCCAGCGTGCAGAGTGCCCGGTGCATGGGTGTCGTCGAAGTCCAACGAATGGCCGAAAGCAGAGTTCAGAAGGGCGGCATATTGAGGTAGCATATGTGGTGCTCCCTTCGCTATGACAGTGCAATTGCCTTTCGTGCCTTGCCCTTGGAGAGTGAGGATGGCATTGTAGATGGGCTCCGTGGAGTCGGCATTGTCGATTGCGCCGACGACGACGCCGATGTAGTCTATCACTACTTCCTTGACCTTCTCGCGGAGGGCAGCTGTGAGTTGGCTGGTGGAAGCGTTGGCAACGAAGTTGGCTAAGATCTTGGTCACTGGGACCTCATTGTGGTCATTGGCATTCCGGTTGGGGGTGCCGTTGGTGGTGGCCATTGTGTTTCAAATGTTTCGTAGATTTCTCAATTGTACAGAAATGGTAAGGAAAGGGTGGGAGTACTTGACCTCGGGACTCATGCTGGGACGCCATCTTTGATGTACGTTGGGGAGCGCAGTACGTACTGGAAATGGCTCCTATAACGGCAGGTGGACGCTCTTATTCCCGGCGGGTGGAGTCCGTGCCAAGACATGCAGTAAATCGACCGCCTGTTATGACCTTCACAAACTACAATACGGAGTGAGCCTAACTCTGCACCATACGAACGTTGCGACCACTGCCTCTTGATGTATATCATACTGCTACTCGATACCTATAGTGTCATCTCTTTAGATAACTCGCTTCACGCTCAATCCGGCGTAGGAAGCAAAAAACGGTTCCACAGCTCGCCTGCTCGAATTCTTGCTTCAAGGGCAACTGCACCTGATACCATTCGGTGTAAAACTCGACACAGCTGTGCGGCCTCTCTACTACACTGAAATGCGCCCCAGAGCAGCGTGGCTAAGCTGTTTAGACGACGGCATATCGAAGTGCTGGTGAGGAGCGATCGTCGTTCGTCCGGATTGGGTGGGTGTTATTCTGGCTGCCCGTCTTGCTAGACAGTTCACGAGTACTCGTCTCACCCTTCTTTCCGTACGCGACCGTTGTCGCGGTCGATGGAGGTGGTGCTGCGGCCTCTGCTGCCGTCCGATTCTCCGACGCGCTCGTCAAGCTCATGATCATTCTCGTGATCGTCCTTGAAGACCTGCAGGTAGCCCTGAGTTTGCGGCCCCCTCCGGAGTCGATGAATGAGCCAAAAGCCAACCCAGCACAGCATACCAACGAGAGAGCAAGTCAAGAAGCCGCCAATATATGCTGTCAGCTTGGCGTGCTCTCCCACCAACGAAGTGCCATCCCAGGAGCCTGCTTGCGATGATAACGCCGGCAGATTCGTGCCTGTATCTGCACCGTACGGCTCTCCTTGTGCCTCATGCAAGTGGTCGCTGGTCGTCGAAGGGATGTTCTTCTCGAGCCACTCCTGCTCTGCGTTGAATATCTCGGAGTCTCGATCTGGAGGGATTGTTTGCACAAGCTTGGACTGGCCCAGTGATCTGCCGTCCTTGTCGATCGCTTCGACTATCACCGAGTGTATGTAACTAGTCTCGGTCAGTACAACACTAGAATGTGCATATGTTAAATAAACTTACTCATCGAGCTTCACACTGGTCTCGAACCCTCCCTTTGCGACAGACTTTACCAGCTTTTCTTTGTCGCCCTGAGCGTTGGTTTGATGGAGGTGCCACTTGACAACTTCCGTTGCACCATTCCAGCTGACGTGGACCTGCGTGGTATATTTGCCCGACGAGCCACGCTCCACAGCGCGCGACAGCACATCAGGAGGATTTGCAGGGCGACCAGTCCATGGAGCCTTATAGCTCCTGTATGTGTTCTTCTGGGGAGGCAGTTTGGCCTTCATCAATATCGTCCCATCGGCCTTATGCTCGGAGATACGACTGTGGAAGGTCCAGCCCATGAACACGTTGCCGTTCGGTAAGATCTCCAAGCTTCCGCGGGACGTTGAGTACTCGTGATCCGGACGAGGGTACTCAGCGACTACCTCGGCAAGATTGTCGTGCAAGGAGAGAATTAAGCCTCTGGTGTAATCGTGCGTGGCGGTCTGTATACCTTCGCCTCTGGCATTGTCGAAGAGTGTGATCACAGTGTGGGTCTCGTTCGACTCAAAAACTCGTGCGTGATGTTGCCGCGAGAATTTGGCCTCTCCAACGAATACATAGTCCGATTTGGTGCCTCCCAGGCGCCAAAGCACTGATCCATCTCTGCGAGATATCTTGTAGAGCGCATCTGTATGGCGGCATGAGATAAGGTAGTCGCCATTGTCAAAGCGATCGATCGCATTGCAGTGGTTGGCGTCCCATCCATTCCGGCACTCCTTGTCCACATCGAGACGGGTCGGGTATGTAATCTCGTCCAGCGACATGTGATCAATCCAGCTCCAGTTGAATAAAGTCTGCGGCGAGTCTCCGTGAATGTCCAGCTCCAGCAGACCGTTGGTGTTGATCGCACACTCTCCATTAAATCCAATCTCCTGGCTTTTCTCTTTGCTCAAATGGCGAACCTCACGAGTCAAGACCACAGCCTTCGCTCCGTCCTCAAATACACTGAACTCGTGCATGTTCGCCGCGTCGTACCCGCCGGGCCATGGTACCATCTTCTTGATTCGGTAGCTATCGTCAACGATAACCCCAGCATCCTCTCGCTTGTAGATTGCAGTAAGCATGTTCTCTCCATGGATCTGGACAGCGCGGAAGTCGAAAATATTGAAGCTATCGAACAGTGGCGCTCCACTCCAGATCAATTCGCCCGTGGCATCGTATATGTACGGACCGATCCAGGCCGCGCCACGTTCTTTCTGGCCCAAGAGCTCATAGGGCGCTATGAACCAGTATCCCGGCGCCACAGCTTTTGCATCGTACAGCTGAATATCCCACTTGAGGGCTCGGATATCTGGCCTTGTGACGAAATGGAAGTAGTCGGCTTCCGTCGTGGTATCTGCGCCGCCGTAGCCAACTGCCCGTTTCTGCGAGTCGGCTGCCGCAAGTGCTCTATCTGCGTGCTTGTGCGATAGGGCGCAAGTGAGCGTTTGAAACACCACGACAGCAAGGAGAGCATTGCTCCACATCTCTTTCTATGGTTCTTTTGCAGCTCATGAAGGTCGGCCAGGAGAAACAGGAAGGAGAGGAAGAGAAAGATTGGATACTGAAGGGATGCACGCTCGAAATCGCAGAAACAGATAGACAGAAGAGATATGAGTTACTCGAGGGCGTACCGTTCACCCATGGCGCAAGCCTGATCTCGTGTAACACGGCCCAAAAGTAGATCGCCGCCCAAGAACACGAGATGCGGCACAGTCAGCGGTCGAGCAGTGGCTGTCGACCTGCCCCGCTGATCTCGACAGGCTAATCTGGATAGCCTCATTGCAGTTTGGACAAGCGCCATCGCCATGATCTGTTCGCGAACAAATCACCTTGCGGCGTAGGCGCCTACAGATGTGCTTGCAAGGTTGTTTTTTGCTCGGAGGCGCTCTAGGGACCCGCCCGCGCCGTCACGCTAAACGCCACTACGGCTCGTTCCCCTTGCGCTAGCGTATGTTACAAAATAAAGACGTCGGCGCGTAGATATGGTTGTCCAAATTGTCTTCTATCAGTCAATGCTTACGACGAGCGGGTGGAGACAATGTCTTGCAGCATACCGAGTCCTCGCAGAAAGATCCGCATCCGATCCGAGATAGTGATGACACTGGAGGGTGTCACCTGTTAGACTCCGGCTGGCCGCGATGAAGTTCCGACCTTCCTCCGTAGACTAGTCTCCGTAGACTAGAGAACACACAAGTCTGTGTACTCCATAACAGCAGGCCTTCTTTCTACGGCCTCAGAAAAGGTGCTGATCGACAACTGCAGAGCCGCAAGCCAAGGCATCATCAAACCAGAGTTATACTTAATGTCACAGCTGCGAACGACAAACAACCACGAGTATAGGCGCGTGTGGCTTACAGATATTGTCTATTGACTCGCTTAACAGTTTGACCATGGTCGAGGATCGTTCTGCAGATTTCCATGCGGGCCATACCCGCCCATTCAACCCGAAGCGCTCGACTGTGCCCCATGGAAGATAGCTTGTCACAAACACCGCTCAGATGCCACTGCAACTCCTCCGTTAGCTTCAGACTCGGTGTACGCTCACTCGTCTTGCTGGAGTCCGACAGAGATCGGGAAGTTTGTTACCACGCTCTTTGAATATGGCCACGCGGATCAGCAACGGACTGACATACGTTACCGATCCGTTGACGACGACCTTCGTACCTCCCAGCTCGTGTTCATCGGTGCTGAACTCCTACTCATCATGGGGTGACATGAATGGCGTTCTCCACGCCTTGCAGAACGGCTATACTCCTGGCGTGGGATCGAATTCGGCATGCTACCCTCCCAACTTCTACAACCACAATTTGTACGGGACTGTAGGAGCGCTTGGTGTCTACTCGCCTGGTGTTTGTCCATCTGGATACGACACATCGTCGGAGTGGACGGCTGGGTACACTACGACGGCAATATGTTGTCCACCGTAAGTTGATTTGCGCCTAGTCTTTCTTGAGATGGGACTGACGTTGCATTCGTTCCAGCGGCTTTGACGTTGGTACTGCGATCATCGGGAAATGCAAGAAGGCCAGCACAGGGGGTATAGTCGTGGATCTGGGTTCCGAGTCTAGCTCTACCGTGTCGACTTTGTTCTTGGCCTACAACTGGGCGATTACCGTTGCATGGGCGTCGGATGATTTTGCGGCCCTCCAACAGGCATCCACTTCTAGCGTGCCCGCAAGTCCGGCCTCCACAACTGCGTCAATTGTGTCAAGTACATCAAGCACATCGACAGAGTTAACAGAGTCAATTGGCGTACGAGCAAGTCCATCTCCGACAATGGCTCTACCTCCCTCGTCTACCATACCTGCCGGAGAGCTTGCAACTCCGACCTCCTCGAACGTCGAACCCTCGGATAGTCTTTCCAGTGGTCTTTCCGTAGGCGCAAAAGCAGGCATTGGGGTCGGCGTAGGCCTAGGCTGCCTGTTGAGCATCCTTTTGCTCACCATCCTCATCGTCATGCTTCGGAGAAAACGTCGAAACGAACGGAGTGTGCAGGAAGGTGCGATCGAATCATCGCCACACTCAGATCTTCCTGCAGGAAACAGCCATAGCGACACGAAGACTGCCCAATCATATCAGTATGGCTGGGCAGAAATGGACGGCGTCAGACAAGGGCAGAAGAGTATGTATACCAAACCTGAGCGGGAGGACACGAAGTATGGCCAACAGCCTCAACCTGCTCGAGTGGAGTTGGAAGGTAGTTGAGAAATTTGATTTGTTGAAAGTGTATGATAGTCGATAATGTGCGAATACTTCTGTAACAAATCTTTGACCAGAGGTGGAGACCAGGTTTAAGCTCGCTTAGCGTAAATTCATGCTTTTTGTAGCCTTGTGTTGATTGATATATCAGTCATGAGGTCGCTCCTTGTCTCGATCAGGTCTGGTCGTTGGGGTAATTGCTAATCCCGACTCTTCGGTCTCATCAGGTACCTCGTCCTTATCCCGTCCACCATCGGCAGTGCCATTCGACTTTCTCACGAGCGTCGTATGGTCGGGAAGAACTTTACCTTCGAAGAGACCAGCCCGTTCCAAGATATCTTCGATGAGCGTATGGTCGCGTGCATGCAGAATCGAGTTGAGAAGCGGAAGTCTCTCTTCCGCGATTTCGAGGAAGCTCAACAGGCTGTCGCACACGAAATGCCACGGGAGGGAACCACCGGCGATGCTTTCTGACGAGAAATAGAGACAAGCCGACGACTTCGAGCGTTGGAGTACCGTTCTGCCTCTCTCATCTTCGCCGAATATCTTCCGGCCGTTGACGGTTACATGACGACGCAGCACAAGGCTACTAGCGGAGTAGACCTGAATCGTTTCCATTAGGGCCAAAGCACGTTTCTGACCTGGTGCATCTGGAGCCAACCTGTAGTCCATCAGCACCTACAGCGCTGTTTCTGTATAGACGGCCAATGACTTACAGAGCAATGTATACGGCTTTTGCTCGTAGCTCTTTGGTGATTTGCGGATGTGCGGCACATGCTCCTTCGGTAATGGTCTCTTCCGTGACATGGCAAGAAATCTCCCGGCGCAGTACACCCATGCGAACGAACAGGGCCTTCAGCGAAGCTACTTCTTCCTTTTCGAAGTCAAGGACCCAGAGTTTTCCCTCGAAGCGATTCGCTAAGCGCAGGCGATCGGGGATGAACCAGTCCTCGTCGATGCCGGCGCTGAATTTCGACTCTCGGGCTTTTCGCACTGGGACCAGTTCCATGCGGGCCAGCTGCTGGAAACGCTCGTCAAGTTCCGGTGCTATCAAATGACATGTGCTCAAGGTAAGGAGTAAGTCCTTGATTGTCGACCGAGAAACGTCGAGGTGACCGGAGGAACACGTATACCGATCGCAGATCTCATAGAGAAAATCTGCTGCACCGGCATCTTGGACATCCAGTATTGACACAAACAGCTCTTTGCAAGAAGGGAACGTAAGTCTCAGAGGCTCGATATTTGTCAGACAAGGACTATTCCATCGGCATTCGCTCAAAGTCCGCTATAGAGACGAGGACCTGTGTGAGCCTGGGAGTACGAGTCGCTCGCTTGCGAATGCGGCCCTCCTGTATGTCAGCTGTGGCTCAGACCCCAGTCTTCCTGCGAAACGTACCTGACCTGAGCCAAGTCTTCTCGGGAATGCTTTTCAATACCTTGATACAATCGGACAACAGTATCTTTACTGCAATCAGACGGGGGCGTCTTAGCAACACCGTGTAAGATTGCAAGGTAGAAATCCAGGTCGGGTGCGGCTCGAAGGCCAAGTCTTGTCAAATTGAGCCAGTCGAGACTTTCCGGATCTGGAATATCGACGAGGTGAATGTGCCGATACGCCAGAGCTTCGTGGATTATAGCTGTGCATGGGAGATATGCGTCCTTTAACTGGCATCGTTCTTGATTCGTGCATTGCACCGGTATCGAACTAATGCGGTTACTGATCAAAGCCGGATCCAACGCGTAGTGTTGCCAGTCATCTCTCACCAGTGTCAACCAAACTCGGCCCGGATGGTTGTCGATGAGATACTGGAACTCTCGAGTAATCGAGCCCTTGCGGCTGCTCAGAAGGTTCGGCAGTAACGATACATGCAGCGTATCTGTAAGCCACTTGTACCACTGGTAGTGGTTGCTGGGATCACCTTGGGTAAGGTAGGTCGCGTGCACGAAGTCCGCGCGGAACAAAGAGGCAGGTAGGTAGTCCTTCATCTGGAAAAGACTTTCCGGAAGCTGCATATACAACTCCTCTCCAGGCACTGCTTGACCGAGCTCGTTAGCCAATTTAATGGTACCGTAATTCAGCCCTATGCTTCCGTGGGAGAAGAGGTACCACGCATGTGAGACCAGGCAGCTTGCGGAGAGATTGTTGTTTGAGAGGCTCAAGAATCGATGCCGGTCAACGATAAGATCACAGATTCGGCTCCTCGTCAGCGGCTTTGCTCCCAGCAAACTGAAGAGCTTCTTTCGTACTGGATCGTCGCACGCCGCTCTGGTGATGATCTTGACTTCTATGCCTTCGGGAATGTCCATATCGTCACCTCTGCCGGGGAAGTAGAAAGGTTGTTCTGCTGAGGAAATCCATTCGCCATTTCGGAGTGGGATGAGCCTGGCACTCTCGAAGGCGGAGGGTTCCGATTCCGCAATGCCAGCTGCAAGCCGAGAATGCCAGGCCGATGACTTTTGTTCCATCTGCTGAGGCGACATCCATTTCAGAAGCGCACAGATCTGTTGAGGAGTCTGGTAGGTCAACCCCATCGACTCAAGGTCTTTAGGTGAGTAGTGAAACGATGCGTATTTGAAGGAGTTCAGCACATCGTCGAGCAACGGCTGAGGCGGATCAAGGCCATTTGTGAAATGATTTGGGACCAGCGTCAATTCGGCAGGACAACTGGTATACCCAGCCTGACTTTCCAGAATGCTTTCGTCCTGCAGCAACTTACGAAGCCTGGACATGAAACCTTCCATGACGGTACCGTGGGCGGAATCATTGCGGGCAGTAAAGGCTGGCCAGGAGTATTTGCAGATGCCAGTCTGGTTGAATTGTCGCACTGCATAGACGAAAAGATCGAGGGCACCGTCGAGCACTGACCTATTCCAAGCATTGTCCCCTGATAAATTTTCGCGGTTCGCTGTAAGGATAAAGTCGGCTTGGAGTAAGAACTGTCCACTAATCAGCTTGGTCCCTATGCTTTGAATTTGAGACGCACGGTGAAACCGAATGAGCATATAGGTAAGAAGTTATAGACTGGTCTCGGTTGTAGTCTCTCCGTAGACGGCGAGATCGGAAAGGCTATGACGATCTCGGTCGCGCGGATACCGTCTCTCTTAGCCTCGGGAGGCATGCCGTCGATGACCTTTTTAACGACGAAAAGGTCCTCAGAATGCAATACTCTCGCTCCAACCAGGTCATCGCAAGCGAGCGTCACAACCGTTTGAGGCTGCGGTCCCGGCGGCTGCTTGCGGCTGTGAGCAAACCAGAAGGAGGGCTTGGCCATTCCAATATCGTATATGCGCACGTCAATCTTCCGGAGCTTCCGGAGAAAGAGCAATAGTTCGGTCTGCAGTTTGAGCAGGTCCGCTTTGACCGTGTTCCGATCAGCAATGTTAGGGATTCGAAGGCAAAACATCGTCCGTTCAGACACAAGTGTGGTGGAATTGGAGTCGCACCATATCGGGACAATCATGCCCCGGACATTGTCCCGCTCGAATCTGAACGTGTAGTGGCCTGATGAGACCCAAACCACATCCGCGACCTTGAAAACACTCTTGAAGCCGATGCCTTTCTCGCCAATGTAGCCCTTGGTGGCATCCTTCGTCTTCTTGGTGCTGTCATTGACGTCGCAGATGGCCTCGACGTTGGCTCTGCTGAAACCGACCTCGTTGCATCCCACCCACAGGTATCCATCCTCGCGGTACTCCAACGTCAGGAGAGGATCGACGTCGGGTGTGTAGGTGTTGTCGTCGGCGTTCTGGATCAGTTCCAATATGAAATGTGTCGTCTTCGTGTACAGTTGGGTGGAAAGCCTGCGATGAAGAGTGTCAGGGACGTCCAGTCTATGCCTTTAAGCTCTGAGCTCCACGACTCAGTCCAAGGGTCGGACATGTCCAAGGCACGGGAGAGACTCCGCGCATTGGCGTCCGCTCCAGCCCCCCCAAGGTCATTTGCACGCCGCGATTTTCGGATCTTCTTGATGATGCTTTCTGCTTCTCGCCGAGAGCTCATAGTCTTCGTATAGCCCGCCTGAATGGCGTTGACCTGATTGTTTCCCACGCAAGAATGGGTCATGTTAAGTCTAAGTAGAATGGCAAGGAGAAGAAGGAACTAGGATGTCCGGTTACCCATAGCACAGTCCGGAGGTTGCCTAACTTTGAAGTGATCGACTCAGGCCTCGCAGTTCTCGCAAGCGAACAGACCATGTTGAGTCGTATCAAATGCTGTTTTGCAAGGTGGTCTAAGACACATGAAGTTGAGGTCCTCCTGACTTTAAGCTCGCTTAGCGTAAGTTTATGCTTGTTCTGAAGCGTTCCGCGCGTGGCCTTAGCGCGGTCAGAAACAGATTGCTGGGAGAAAACGTTCTTACAGCGGGGCGAGTGTGACGTCCACGTCAACATCACTTCGACCACCTCGAACTGAGTGTCGAGAGGAATACGAACGGCGACTAATTATGGTCTACCAAGACCTCCGAACCGCGACTGACACCTTGGCAATGAGCACGACCTCGGAGTTGCCCCTGCCAAGTACATATACGTAAGAGAGCCTCAACATCATCGTTCCGTCCGATCTCTTTAAGAAAGGACCTTTCCTACTTCCTCTTTTCCTACTACATCCCATCTATCCATCAACATGCATACTTTCTCTCTCCTCGCCGCCCTCGCGGCCTCCGCCACAGCCATCCAACAGGGCTTTAATTATGGAGCAACGAACAACGATGGCTCCTGCCGCAAATACGACGACTTCCACCGCATGTACACCCGCTCCCAATCCCTCGACCAGCCCGGCTTCACCTCCGCCCGCCTATACACCTCCATCCAGTGCGGCTCGCAAAACGCTCCCATTGAAGCTATTAAAGCAGCCATCGACACCAACACGAACCTCCTCCTCGGCGTCTGGGCCTCCGCAGGCCAGGAGAACGTCAACCAAGAGATCGCAGCTCTGAAGCAGGCGGTAGCGAACTGGGGTCCAGATCTGAAGAAGCGCGTCGTCGGCATCTCTGTGGGCAGCGAGGATCTCTACCGTTCTTCGCCGCAGGGCGTAGCGAACAACGCCGGTGTTGGGGCCGATGCGGCGACGATTGTCAAGTACATCAAGCAAGTCCGTGCTGGACTTAAGGGAACAGCCCTGGCGGGCGTGAAGATCGGACACGTAGATACCTGGACGGCCTGGGAACTGCCGGAGAACGCGGCGGTTGTTACCTCAGTGGACTGGCTCGGTCACAACAGCTTCCCGTACTTCGAGACCACGAAGGTGAACCCAATCGGACAAGCGAAGAACCTGTTCTTTGAGGGGTTGAGCCATACGGAGGGCGCGAGCAAGGGGAAGCCGGTGTGGATTACTGAGACTGGGTGGCCGTCTAAGGGACCGAGTACGACTCCCTCCTTTTCTCTTTCGTATATCAATATGTTTCTAACGTCTTTTGTGTAACAGAATCCGGCCAAGCCGTCGCTTCCACGCTTAACCAGCAGAAGTACTGGCGCCAAGTCGGCTGCGGTCTCTTCGGCAACCGTAACATCTGGTGGTACACGCTCTACGATTCCAACTCCGCGCAGACGGATCTGTCGTTCTCAGTTGTCAACGCAGACGAGGCTGCTGGGTCGAAGTTCCCGTTGGCGTGCCCGTAGATGCACTTTAACGGTTGTGCTATTGCTTGCATTGCGGCCAGGATGGTTGGATAGACTTGGGTACAAAAACGGGGTATCATCAAAAGTTTAACGAAGGATATATAGTGTAGTAACATAGAGTATGGCCACTGGCATACAATTGGCATACACTCATCGCCATTCGAGTTTGTATCGCCGAACTATGCTACCTCCCCAACCTCTCCCCCGTCACCTCAAACAACCTAGGCAACCCCG
>JAABUL010003938.1_pt1 | contig 20870 bp, 18 predicted proteins | sample 5559151 | NCBI WGS metagenome assembly JAABUL01 (sample SAMN10711876, study PRJNA513368) | rock metagenome | isolation source: Antarctica rocks | place: Antarctica: Victoria Land, Pudding Butte sud | reverse complement strand
ATTCGCGGCTACATCTCCACGCTCCGCAAGCAGGAGATGCCCATCCTCTCCGCACTCGGTCAGGCTATCGCCGGCACCCCGCCCTTGCCGGTCACGACCTAGCCGTGCGGACCTAGCTAGTTACGAACCTTCTCTCAAACATGATTACTCAGCCTAAAGAGGAGCCGCAGCCAGATTAAATGCAGTTCAGCCGCCGTATACCACTAGACTCATCCACACAGCTACGACACCGCATGCAAGCTATGCCCCATTATCATTCACGTACCTGTCCGGGCTTACTATCTCAAGACGAATGTCTTCTGGACAGCCTCGACGTAGACGTTATCTGTCTGATCCTAGACCCGCGTCCCCACGATGAACGGCACCGCACTGGCCCCGCGCACCGGCGCTCGTCGCGTCGAAGGCCATAATATAGTGCTGACGACGCCCAAGCTCACGCAGCACACTGATCATACCCCTGCCATCATGGACTGCCTCCGCATGCGGAAGGCAGTCCGCTCCTATAGCACCTAGTTCCAGCTCGCCTCGGTCATCTCTGCTCTCTCGTCCTGCCAGCGTGCTTCCTCCGCGTACGAACGCGCGATCCGCCGCACCATCGCAGCAGTACGTGGCCAGTCTGCATTCAGATGCTGCGCGTCGTCCAGATACTGTGTCTGGAGCGCGCGTTCTTGCGCCCCTCCGTCGACCAAGCCGCGCACTGTCACGCCTCGGCTGTTGCGTAATCCGAGTTCCAGGCCCGTTTCGAGATCGCGGCTCGCGATTTGCTCGATGAGGCGCCTCACTACGCGATGAGGCCAGCGTCCGTCGAGATCGTTCGGAACATGGCGCAGGACGCGGCCGATCTGCTGGTCCGCGATCTCCTCGCGCTTGTGCGCCACCGCAAGGGTACGTACTGCGTCGACCCATGCGTTCAAAGCCTCCTCATCGACTGTACCGTCGTTGCGGTATCCGGGTGGGTGCCGCCACGAATCCAGCAGCTGATATCCAAGCATGGCCCGCGCCTTCTGCTCGTCCGTGGCCTCGCGCGGCTCGTCATCGCGGGCACGGAAGACCAGGCAGAGGAGGTCCATGAAGAACTCTGGATTTCGAGCAAGCTCCTCGCTGAGGACACTCGCCGGACGTCCGGCATCCTCCAGGAGAGGTAGGAACATCCATTCAAGTTGAGCTAGACGGGACCTATCCGTCGTTTCGGACGTGGCTAGGTAGTCGAGCAACGTCGCGATGTCATGGACGCTTTCCCTCTGGTGTAGACCATCCCGACGAAGCACCTGCTCAAGCGCCTCCGCCACAAGATCGGGGGCGACCCCCGACGTGGCGTCGTGCAGAAACAGCCCGAGCAGATAGACCGCGTGAGCGGGGCGTTCGTACCGAATGAGGAGCGTGGTGGCCCGCTCAACCGTAGCGGGATCGTCGAGTGGGGTCGGCACTACTGTCGACCAGTACGCGCGATCCGTGTCCTCGCCGAACCGCTCGGCCCAGTCCCACGTTTCCGGCACGAAGGGAAGCGCCTGGAGGAAAGCAGCGCGCTTCGCCGGTGTCCACTCTGACGCAGCAGGATTTAGCACCGTTCTCGCCCACGGCCACTCTCCTAGATCAAAGCGCTTCGCGGCGTAACCCATCGCTAGTGCGCGATCGACGGTATCAGGTGCATCGAGCAGGGTGAGCACCGTGGCCTGTTCATCCTCAGACGCGGCGATCGTGGTCAGCGCAATGACCATGCCGACGACATCAGGTCTCTCGGCAAGGCGGGCCAAGCGCCGCAGCTCCGCGATCCCCCCATCCCTGTGGAGAGCGCGGACCGCGTCCTCCTGTGCGTTCTGCACCGCCCGATGGTAGTTGGGCCACTCCCTCCGCCTGCCTTCCAGCAGATCGGGGGTCCAAGCGAAAAGCCACGCGGCGCGTCGGACGGGATCACGCGGGCCGAGCCCCGCGTACACCCGTTCGATCCGGTCCACTACCTCGGTCGATAGCGCCCAGTCGGCATCCGGGAAGCTGCGATGTCTGGAGATCACGGACCGCAAGGCAGCCCAGACCAGCGTCCGAGCCTCATCGGAGAAAACCCCCGATGGGATGTTCTCCAGTGCAGCCATGATGCGGTCCCGCGGCAGATCATCGAGGATGCGAATGAGCGTGCTCCATCGCTCACCGTTTACGCCGACGTCGTCCAACAAGCGGTCGACCACCGCCTCTATCGCGTGACGATACTCCTCGAACAGGACGCGCTCGTCGCGCGCGTCCTTCCAGTCTCGCCAGCGTGGTGCATGCGATGGTGTCGACACATCATGTTGTTTCGGCAGGATCGCGAGCATGAGGCGCCAGGTAATCTCAGGCACACTTCGTCGCAGGTTGTCGAGGGCTGCGAGGCGATGCGAGAGAGACGCCGCCGTTTGTGGGTTCCAGATCAAGAAGATGGAGCGCAGACTCTCGAATGGGCGATTGCTCAGCCGACCGCCCGGATCGAGCCGGCTAAGGGTGGCAAGCTGCCGCGACACAAGACCCAGATAGTCGGATGACCAGCCCAGATTTTCCAGCGCCCACAGCAGGCCCCTGTGGGGGGAGGCCGCGAAGAGGGCCGCCGGACCCGCATCGGTGAACAGCGCTACGAGGGGCGACGGATCGCGAGACAGGGCGACATCGACCGCGCGTAGGAACGGCTCCGGCGCAGCCTCCGCGAGCAAGGGGAGCACGCCGGAGAGGGAACTCCACAATGTTGCACCCTCGTCGGCGTTGGCGCGATCCAGCAGATCACGCGTGATGTCGTCCGCGTGCGATTGCCCCGTATGCCCCGTGAAGAATGGGGTCTCACCACTTCGCGCGCCCATTATGGCGAGTGTGTCGATGAGGCCTTCGCGCAAATGCGCCGATAGCAGATGCTCGTGGCCGCGTACGTTTGCCATCCAACGCTCCTCCGGCCGTAGGTCGAGCGCAGGATCAGTGATCCTCAGCGCTCGCAGGAGCGAGTCGCGGAACCGGGCGAGATCGGTCGGCGTGAGATAGACCGAGAGCTGGTCCCACGCGTCCTCCTTAGACACCAGGAACCACATCGATCCCACTTTACGCACGGGTGGGTCGGATGCTTGCGCCCAATGGACGAGCCCGCGCTCGACGTCCTGATAGGGGCGCTCGGCGAGCTCGGCGATCACCTCTTGATCCCCGGCCTTCCGCTCATCCCACGCACCAGCCAAGAGCGCGGGCAGAAGGGCCGGTGCCTCGAAACGGTGCGCCCAGGCAGGCTTCCCCTTGTTGATTGCGAGACTTCGGCGGAGGGAGCTGAGGCTGACACGCCCTCTCGTCGCGAGGTTGTCCGTATCCTCCTCTGCCACGCCGATCCGCTGTAGCGCTGCCCTCACGGCATCGCGGCGGAGCGGGGGAAGGACGAGGTCATCCGGTAATTCTTCTTCTCTCCCGACCGGGATAAGGACGCGGTTGCCGTGCCGGATCGCGCGCGCGGCGTCGGAACCAGCGAAACGAGGGATGAGGATAAGGGAACTGGTCGAGGTAACCGCCCAATCCCACCCTGCCGTATCATTGACCACGAGTGCGCGCGCGAGGAGCGTGTCCGCCTGGTCCATCCCCTCGATCGTCGCGGCAATAGAGGCGAGCGCCTCGTCTGCGGACTCGCCTTGCACCCGCACCAGGGCAGACTCCGCCTCGATGCGCCGACGGAGGTCGTCCACGGCCGTTTCCCGCCCCGCGAGCACGATCTCGGCCGACAGGGCCGGCCGTGTCGCACCGCGCCAATCGGCCCAATAACTCCGGAGATCCTGCACCGACGGCCAGCTCTTGCCCAGCACAGCGGAGAGCCAAGCATGCACGGCCGGTGCGAGACCAAGCCACGTTTCCAGGTCGTCAGCGTCGATCACCTGTACATCGCGCCACGGCCCTCCTCGCTTGCGCTCCTTCTCCCAGATCCGTTTCGATGCCCAGCGACGCGGGGTAACGAAGACGAAGGTCGTTTCGGCCGGGTCCGCTCCGATTGGATTAGCAGACCGCTTCGCGTAGTCGGCGTCAGCTTTGCGCTTGATGTCGCTACTCACCCCGATTTCCCATACAGACTGTCCCACTGGCACGTATGGAGCCGGAACCGTATTGACCACGATGCCGTCATACCCGCCGTGCTGGACCCCCTCACCTGCGGCCATATCGATACGTCGAAGGCCGCTCGCCGTGGCGAGAATTAGCTTGCGGAGCATCTCGGACATGCGTTCTTGCGCCGCCCGCGTATCGGCCCATACGGTCAGATCGGTCGCCGTGGCAAGCAATGGAGAGACGACACTCCGCACCCCTTCTGCAGGGGTCTCATCCCGGCCCCGCACGTTGACCGGCTCGCCGACAACCCACCCAAGAGATGTAGCATCGCCACGTTCGAGCGCCTCGGTGATACGCCCGCCCCACAGCAACAGTGCCGTGGAAATGGCGCGCCCTGTTGCTTCATTGGGAGGACGTAGATTGCCAGCTTGAATGTACTCCGCCTGCTCTTGTAGGAGGCGGCGGGCCTCGATTGCCGCGACAGCCGCATCCATGGAGCCCACTCGCCCCTCGTAGTCTAAGAGCGCACCCAGTACCGCGAAGAGTGCATCCCACCGCGGGAAGACGTCGGGGCGCGGGGCAGCGAAGAGAAGGAGGTTCTGCGGTTGGACGACGTAGTGCTCCATTCGGTTGCGCCGGCGTTCAACGCCGAGCATCCCCGCCTTTCGCAGCGCCTCCAATTCCTTCTCCACATTACGCTTTGAGTAATGCACGATCTCCGACAAGTCCGCAGCGGTGGCACATGCCTCTGGGTGCGCGATGAAATAAAGAAGGATCTCAGCCCGCGCGCTAACTCCGAAGGTTGTGCGGAGGCGGAGAGTGATAACCGCAGGGCGTCTGAAGTCGTCAAGACCGTCCTTCGTCGACCGTCTCATCGGTAGCGGCTCCGTGGCATCTGGCCATCCGGTGTCGCCCAATGCGTTCACCGTTGCCGCAAATGGACCCCATTGCTCGCGTAGGGCTGGCGAGGCCGACTTCAGAAGGTTGCGGAGGCGCGCGATAGAGATGTAGCGGCTGTTGCGCGCGCACCAACGGATGCACTCGTCCCGTAGCCGCAGGTCGCCTTCGCCCAGGAGCGCGCTGAACAGAATAAGCGGTTCCGGGTCGATTGCCCAGTCTTGATGGCGGCGGGCCCAGCCGGGGACACCCATCTCAGCCCATAGGCTCCAAATCAAGGCGAGCATGTGCTCACGGAGAGGCCCTGATGACTCTGTTAGGTTAGGGGTATGTTTCATCGTCCTCGACGCCGAATTCTCGCAATGTGTCCGCCACTAGTCTCGGGAATGCGGACCCGATGTCTTGGCCTCGTACCCAATGAGCAGCATCGAGCAGCTCCCTCTTGGTCGGCATGAGGCGACGTAGGTCATCGGCATGCTTCCCTTGGCCCCCTTGGTCGACGGCGGCATAGAGCTTCAGGTAGATATGGTCGAGGCGGCTGGCGACATGCACCACGAGGGTACGATAAGTCCGCGTCTCGACCCGCTCCTGGAAACCCGCTGGCAGACCGCTCTGGAGCTGTGACGTCGGGCCGCTATTGAGCCAGTCCTCAGCTAACCCCAGAAACTGAGCGACATCACGGACAGCCGCCGCAAGCTCGGTTGGGAGGGGCTGGGCAGTGACATACATTCCATCGTGCACCAAGGCAAGGATGTCAAGATCCTTTGTCGGCCGATGAATAATGCCAAGAAGCAGCAAGGCGCTGCCTCCTATCACGACGATTTCGCAACCGAAACCTCGATTCTCAAGCAAGCTGCCAAGCTCCTCAAGAGCTTCCTCGATCGCGTCCTCTTCCATCTATGCGAATTTTATCTTCGCGTTTAGCGCCTGTCAAGTATGAGTGGCACAGTGCCTTACGCGACTGAGAGCACAGCTACCTAGAACCTGCCCGTTGCAGGCAGACATGGTTTATGATTACGAACGAATTCTCCTATTACATCACGAAGGGGTAGTTTGCGTGTTGACGTACTACGCGTTTCTTGAGTCACATGCTCGGGTGCCGAGAGTGCCGACACCCGAGCATGTGACTCGACTGAAGGTTGGCCTGCTTATCTCCTCAAGCTCCTTCAAGAAGTTAATTAAATGCAATGGCCCTGCTGCATCTAGCGCTTCCACGTAAGATATGCCCTCCCGTCATCCATTGTTGTCACTGGATCAATGTCGGGAATGTGTTCCCGTCGCTACCGTCATGATGAGTATATAGGTGTCAATGCTGCCGTCTGCGACATAGGCTAGCGTCGCTACGACCTGTTCCTTGTTATACTTGTTGTAGTAATGCGACACGAGACCCGCCCACGGATCACTGGTATGGTGTGCGGGTACGGACGGTTGGTTGCACAGGAGAAGCAATGGACGCACGAACCTTTATGACGCCAGGCGACCCCGATGACGAGCTTGCCCACGTCGTCGCCCGCATCCGCGCCAAGCGTCAACGTCAAGGACTACCCCTGTCCTCACCATCAGCCGACGTCGTTGCATCCGTTATCGCCCATCTACAGGGGGAGGAGCCACTGAGCGACGCCGATCTTGCTGAGCATGAGCGCCTCTGGCACGGGGTCCAGGACGAGATACGTGGTCGTGACCAAGCCAATGACCATGCTGAGGGACTTTTGTAGGGCAGGTGGCAGACTACCTCATCGATACATACCACCTGAATCGGTTGATTGATCCGGGGCATCCGTTCCGGGCGCGGTTCATCGCATGTCTTAGAGCGGGCGACACCTACTCCACCATTCTGTCGATCATCACGGAAACGGTGTTTGGATTCAGCATCCTGCCACGCGCGGCCCGCAATTGGACAGAGTGGCACACGATCCGCCCCTCTCGCGTGCTGCTCCCGCTTGACGAGACAGATGCGCTTGATACGGCAGCGTTCCAGGTGGCGCTACGCCGCCAGGGACGGCAGCTGGCGACGGTAGACGCTTTGATTGCCACGACCGCCTTGCGTTATGATCTGACACTCCTAACGACCGACGGCGACTTTGCTGCGGTGCCGACACTGCACGTCGAGAGTTGGCTGCCGTAACGCGTCCCAGGCATCCATACGCTGTACGATGTCTGCCAGCGATGCCTCTTGTCACCCTGTGCAACACAGACATAGGTGGGGATGCCGCTACGTCGATGACCACAAGGCGGTTAGCGCTACCGCCTTGGACGGTCCACCGCCTGCACCGTCCAAGGCGGTAGGATTAGGATATAGAAGCGGAGAACGCGCCTACAGCGGTGTTCTCCCGGTAGCGACAGGCACAGAGTAGCTGACTGGAGGTAGCCCATGAGCGCGACGGCGGTCACGGATTCTGGCGTCCCGCTCTCGACGCTAGAGGCCGTGCTTGAGCGCATTACCTACGCGAATGAGGAAACCGGCTACACCGTGGCCCGCGTCGCAACACGCGGAGGCGGGAGCGATCTGCTGACCGTCGTTGGCGCACTCCTGGGTGCCCAACCCGGCGAAAGCTTGCGCATGCAGGGCGTGTGGAAAAGCCATCCGCAGTACGGGCGCCAGTTCGAGGTACGCGGCTACACGACAGTCCTCCCGGCCACGATTCAGGGTATCCGACGCTACCTCGGCTCCGGCCTCATCAAAGGTATTGGCCCCAAGATGGCCGAGCGCATCGTGGACCGCTTCGACGCGGACACCCTGCGCATCATCGAGGAGGAGCCCGCGCGCCTGATCGAGGTGCCGGGGCTGGGCCCCAAGCGCACCGCGATGATCGGCCGCGCATGGGAAGAACAAAAGGCGATCAAGGAGGTCATGCTCTTCCTCCAGGGCGTCGGCGTTTCCACATCGCTTGCCGTGCGCATCTACAAGACGTACAAGGACGCCAGCATCTCCGTCGTCAAGAACGAGCCGTACAAGCTGGCCGGCGACGTGTGGGGCATCGGCTTCAAGACGGCCGACACGATCGCGCAGGCCATGGGCATCCCGCACGACAGCCCGGAGCGTGTCAAGGCTGGTCTCCAGTTCGCGCTTTCGGAAGCGAGCGACGACGGGCACTGCTACCTGCCCGAGGCGGCCCTGATCGCCAAAGCGACCGAGATCCTGGGCGTCGAGACGGTACTGGCCGAAACGTGTCTGGAGGACCCGTCCGGCGAGGAGGGGGTCGTGATGGAATACCTTCCGGGCGACGACGGCGAGACGGTGACGGCCGTCTACCTCGTGCCGTTCCATCGCGCCGAGGTGTCGCTCGCGAACGGGCTGCTGCGCCTGCTGACCGCACCTGCGGAGCGGCTGCCCGCGTTCCAGACCGTAGAGTGGGAGAAAGCTATCGCGTGGCTGCACCCGGCAACGGGGAGTACCCTCGCGCCCGCACAGGCGGAGGCGGTACGTCTGGCGCTAACCGAGAAGGTCGCCGTGCTGACCGGTGGCCCTGGCTGCGGCAAAAGCTTTACCGTGCGCTCGATCGTCGCCCTGGCCACGGCCAAGCGAGCCAAGGTCATCCTCGCCGCACCAACGGGCCGGGCCGCCAAGCGCCTCTCGGAACTGGCGGGCATGGAGGCCGCGACGCTGCACCGCCTCCTGCAACTGCGGCCGGGAGGCGACGCCGCCTTCAACCGGGACACGCCGCTGGACGCCGACCTCGTGGTGGTCGACGAGGCCTCGATGCTCGACGTCCTGCTCGCGAACACACTGGTCAAAGCCATCGCTTCCGGCGCTCACCTGCTATTCGTCGGCGACGTGGACCAGTTGCCGAGCGTCGGCGCGGGTGAGATCCTGCGCGACCTGCTCGGCGCGGGCGTCATCCCAAGCGTCCGCCTAACGCACATCTTTCGGCAGGCACAAGAATCGGGCGTCGTCACCAACGCGCACCGGATTAACGAGGGTCATATGCCGGTAACACGCGACCTCGCCGACTTTTTCTTGTTTGCCGAGGATGATAACGAGCGGGTCGCCGAGCTCGCGGTGGACATCGTCGCCAACCGCCTGCCGCGTAAGTTTGGGATCGACCCCCGACGCGACGTGCAGGTGCTCTGTCCGATGCACCGTGGACCGGCCGGGGCAGGCGCGCTCAATGAGCGCTTGCAAGAGGCGCTGACACCAGCGCGGCTTGGCGTCCCCGAGCGGCGATTCGGTGGTCGTGTCTACCGCGTCGGCGACAAAGTGACGCAGATTCGGAACAACTACGACAAGGGGACGGCGGGCGTCTTCAACGGGTCAGTCGGCGTCGTGACGGGGCTCTCTCTGGAGAATCAGGAGCTACGTGTGTTCATGGACGACGAAGAGGAGGTTGTCTACGCCTTTGACGAACTGGACGAACTGACCCACGCGTACGCCATGAGCATTCACCGCAGCCAGGGGAGCGAATACGCGTGTGTCGTCGTGCCGCTGACGACGAGTAGTTGGCTCATGCTCCAGCGCAATCTCCTGTACACGGCCGTCACGCGCGCCAAGCGCCTCGTGGTGTTGGTTGGGAGCAAGCGCGCGCTGGCGAAAGCGGTGCGGACGGAGGGCGCGGGGCGACGGTATACGGCGCTGGCCGAGCGCCTACGGCGGGGGCGCGTGGCGGAACGCCGAGAACGCTATACATCCAAGCCGAGCTGATACTGCCTCGTCACCAACCCGTCAGGGCAGTGGGTCTCGACCTGGATGCATGACGTGGGCAAGGCCCTGGGCCCGCGCGCCGTTGTAGAAGCGCTCGTCGATCGTCCCCATTGTCGTTCCAGCCTGCTCGGCCAGCGCGGCGTAGGACATGTCGAACAGCGAGCCACGTCGGCTCGGGTAACTCAACTCGATCCCGCGCGTAGATATCCGGGCGGTAGTCGCGTATGCTTCCGTCCAGCGCCTGCTCCCATTGTGGCGTTAGGGCGATAGCGCCTGACACCGTGCGATGTACACGGTCAACAAGGGCAATTTCGTAGGACGGCAGGGAGCGCACAAGATCGATGGCCTCGTCAGGGAGGAGCGTCGGGAGGGGTGGACGCGCGAGGCACAGATGATAGAGGGCGTTGGCAACCTCGGAATACAGGCACGTCGGGGCCAAGAGACGAGCATCGCGTGCTCCACAGCGATCGAGGGAAGCCTGGCATTCGTCGCTAAACGGCCCATCCACGAGCCAGCGCACGACAACAGACGCATCGACAACGAACCCAGGAGCAGGCACGGAGGCTTAGGGCTCCCGGTAACCGGCGTCGCGCGCTTTGATAAGTTCCTCGACGGGATCGGGCAGTTGCGAGAGGTCGACGCCGCGTCGGCGAATCCTGTCATGGATGGCCGCCACGCGCTCCCGCGCGCGGCGCACCTTTTCGGGCGTCAGCGATCCGGGCACATCTTCGGGTCTAGAGGGCCGGGTGTACATACTCTTTGTCTCCTGCATCTAGTATACAACAGGCCTGCCGCGCTCGCGCGGCCGTTGCCCGTCGTGGGGGCGGATGCCCTGTGTGCCGACGTCGAGGCTTGACGCGAAGAGTAGTGCCGAGGCTTCACTCCTAAAAGGGGGTGTTTGCATAACCCCTAAAACACAGCGCGCTCCCTGTCCGACACGTCGCTCGGGGTTCACATGTTCACCACGTTTCTCCACGCCCTGTACACCGCGACGAGACGCCTCTTGGGAGTCCATCGATGCAGCGGAGTCTGTCGCGGCGATGGCGCGGGCGATAGTAGGCCGTCCGCGCTCACGAGTGGGGAGGGCGTGCTCTATAAGGAGGTATGACCGAAGACGTCCACAATGAAGCAACATCCTATTGCGTATCCCATCGTGCATCCGTAGACTTGTCCTATGGTTAACATCAATGCGTTGTTCCGTGTCCGGCGCGCCTGCGGGCATGTTGAATTGCTGCCCGAACTCTTGCCACGGGTCGAGGAGGAGCGCTACCCCGACCAGCCCTCTCTGCTTGCAGCCAGAGAAAAAGCCCTCACGGCTCTTGAAGACATGGTCTGCGTCAACTGTTATTCGCGTGACGACATCGGGACATTGGTCGCCGCGCTGCGTCAGCTCGGCGTTCCCTTGCCCGACGCTCCCACGATGATCGGAGGAACGGACAAGCAAACGCGATTGGCGCGTCTGCTCCGCTCACGCAAGACAGCGGAGATCCGCGACGAGTATACACACTACCGTCACGGACTCGACCAGAAGATAGAAATCGGCGCTCTATCGCGTGAGGGTGCCGCACGACAGCGGGCGTGGTGCGACCGATCGATCGCGGCGGTTCTGGCCGTCAAGGATCCTGAGTGGTGGATCGACCACCAGATGAGTGGTGGATGGGATCTTGTGCGCGCTGCGGCCCGACGCTCTGTCGGCAGCTAACTGTGTATGTCGTCGAACGCATTATCGACCAGATCGCCGACATTGGTGGGCGTGATCCGGCTATCCTGTATGCGGCCTGACGCCGATGCCTATGAGCCGCAACGCAGTGCGGGGACTTGCAAAGCGCCACCGCCTGGTAAGCTTCCACGGGCATCGAGATGACGCCGAGTACACAGTGGATCGAGCAGTTGCGCCAGATCGCGCCGATAGACCTTGTGCGCTACACGCTAGAGGCGCTGCTCGTGACCCAGGCGATGCGGGCGCGGGACTACGACCCCGGCCGCACCCCGGCCGACCCGATGCTAGCGCTGTATCTCACGGAGCTTGTGTGCGAGCGCGAAGGGGCGGCGTAGAAGCTATCCAGCCCGTCAGACGAGGGGAAGGCACGGCGGTGTGCCTTCCCCCTCGCTTACCCTGATCTGCCGCTAAAGGAAGGCGCGTTCGTACCACGCCAGAGGGCAGTGTGGAGCGCTCGACTAGGGCGGGGACACGGCATACAAACCAGATAGTACAAAGGGAAGGTCGTAAGATTATGGAAGCAGACGTTGCTCCCAAGGTTTATATCTCGTGCTCCTTACTGCTCTAGCACGATACTATTAGGGAAAAGAGTGGCAAAGAACGGGCGATGGTGATTGAGGGAACACGGTACACAACGGCCCAAGCAGTTGGTGAGCTGGGCATCGCGCACGCAACGGTTCGGAGTGCGATCTGGCTGAGCAAGCTCACCGTACACTGAGTGACTCCGCAGCTCAACCTGGTCAGCCGAGCGGCACTTACGCAGTACCGACGCAAGCATTGAGGGAAGCGCGGCCAGCCACCTGGTCAAGCAACACCTTCGGTATCACCAGATTAGAGCACCACTGAGGCGATTAGCACATGGTCAAGGAGAGTCTTACCGCAACCTCGTGGACGCGGCACATTCTTTTCTTGAACGTGACCACTGGGTACACCCGCACCTGCACTAGCAGCGGGGCCTTTTATCGCGCCGACATGCTATCCTTGTTTCGTGTTATGCGTTAAAGCATTGGCCATCTTGCAAAAATGACGGTCTCGCAACAACCGAGGGTTGATGAATATCACTCCGTACCAAGCTACGTATCTCGCATACAACCTTACTCGTCGCTTCCCACCTGGCAGCGATGAAAGGCTTACCGGCGCGGTTGCGAGCGCGCAGGTTGACTTGAACCCACATCAAGTTGACGCCGCGTTGTTCGCCTTTGGGTCGCCATTGTCCAAAGGTGCCCTCCTCGCGGACGAGGTTGGTCTTGGCAAAACAATCGAGGCAGGACTTGTCTTGTCTCAGAAGTGGGCCGAAAACAAACGCCGCATCCTTGTGATCACCCCCTCTAATCTGCGCAAGCAGTGGTTCCAGGAACTAGCCGAAAAGTTTTTCCTACCCTGCCGTATCCTCGAGGCAAAGTCTTATAATGCGTTGGCCAAGCAGGGTCGCGCTAGACCGTTCGAGGTGCAGGAGGTAATCATCTGCTCGTACCAGTTTGCGCGGAGCAAAGCGCTTGACATTCAACATGTGCCATGGGATATCGTCGTCATCGATGAGGCACACAGGCTTCGCAATGTGTATAAACAAAGCAATGTTATCGCCAACACGCTGAAGCAGGCGCTACTTGGCAAGCAGAAGTTGCTCCTCACGGCCACCCCACTGCAAAACTCATTGCTGGAGCTGTTTGGTTTAGTAAGCTTCATTGACGAACATACGTTCGGCGATCTGAAGAGCTTTCGTGATCAGTTTGCTAATGTGAGCCAAGAGCAGGTATTTCAGACGCTGAAGGCGCGGCTCAAGCCTATTTGCCATCGTACGTTACGACGACAGGTGATAGCGTATATCCCTTACACAAAGCGACTGCCTCTGGTGGAAGAGTTCACGCCGGAAGAAAGCGAGGACCGACTTTATGAGTTGGTTTCGGAGTACCTGCAGCGTGAGGATCTACAAGGATTGCCCGCCAGCCAACGCTCGCTGATAACGCTGGTGCTGCGGAAGTTGCTCGCCTCGTCCACGTTTGCTATCGCGGGCGCGTTGACGTCGATTTCAAATCGGCTTAAAGCGACACTCGAGCAGCAGACACCGAGCAGATCGCTTGAGGACGAGCTTGACAACGACTATGAGGCGCTAGATGAGACGGCGGACGAGTGGCAGAATGATACATTGGCGCAGACGCTGACCGCCGACAACCGCACAGCTATTGAGCGCGAGATCGCCGATCTTGACGCGTTTGCTACGCTCGCGATCTCCATCACGCAGAATTCTAAGGGTAAGGCGCTCCTTAAAGCGCTCCACGTCGCGTTTGCCAAGGCGAAGGAGCTAGGTGCTGCTGAGAAAGCAATTATCTTCACCGAGTCACGGCGCACCCAGGACTACCTGTTGCGGCTGCTGGCCGAGAGCACGTTTGCCGAAGGCATCGTCCTTTTTAACGGATCCAATACCGACGACCGCTCGAAGCACATCTATAATCAATGGCTCGAACAGCACAAAGGAAGCGACCGCGTTACAGGCTCGCGCACCGCCGATATGCGTTCAGCCCTCGTGGATTACTTCCGTGAACAAGGCCGGATCATGATCGCTACCGAGGCTGGGGCGGAGGGTATTAATTTACAATTCTGCTCGCTGGTGGTCAACTATGATCTGCCATGGAACCCGCAGCGAATCGAGCAGCGCGTCGGCCGCTGCCACCGCTACGGACAGAAGCATGATGTCGTCGTGGTCAACTTCCTCAACCGCAAGAATGCGGCCGATCAGCGGGTCTTCGAGTTGCTTTCCGAGAAGTTTCAGTTGTTCGAGGGCGTTTTTGGCGCCAGTGATGAAGTGCTAGGCGCGATTGAGTCGGGTGTGGATTTTGAAAAGCGGATCGCGGACATCTACCAACGCTGCCGTAGACCTGACGAGATTAAGGATGCGTTCGATCAACTCCAGCGTGAATTGAGCATGGAGATTAACGCATCAATGACGCGAACGCGCCAGCAACTGCTCGAGAACTTCGACGACGAGGTGCGTGAAAAGCTGAAAGTCCGCGATGAGTCTTCTAGGGCGTTTCTTACCCGCTATGAACAGTTGCTTATGCAGCTCACCCGTTATGAACTGGATGGATACGCCGACTTTCGAAACGATGTGGGCTTCCACTTGAAAAGACAGCCTTTTCCTGAGCATGCTCGCGACATCCCGCTGGGCCAGTACGAGTTGCCACGCCGCTCCGGCGAAGCCCATCTCTATCGTCTGAACCATCCCCTAGCGACGTTACTGATAGACCAAGCGCGGAACCGTGACCTGCCGCCGGTGCAGATCTGTTTCGACTATAGCCTGCACAGTGGGAAAATTACGTCAGTCGCGGCACCCTTCCATTCAAGAACGTGATCTACGATTACCCGCTCAGCCGCGCCATGGCCGATGGTTTTGTCAAAGAGCCGGCGGTCGTCACGCGTAAGGACTTTAATCCCACTGGAATGTCGGCCGTAGAGATCGAGCGGCTGAAGCTCGAAGACGGCGTGCGCCTTCACGAAAGTGTGAAGGTCGAGCTTGAAACTTACGCGCGCGAAAATACCAAGCCTATCGTCAAGCCGTTTCTCCTCGTCATCGCGCGCGACACGACACATGCTGGCCAGCTTCTGACGCTGATCCAGTCCGATGGCTTCTTTGCCGGCCGCTACAGCGATAAGGTGATTCAGGTCGATTCGAGCAAGACCGGCGCTGAGGAAGAGGAGATGATCGCGCGGCTACTCAAAGTGGAGCAGACGGACGAGCCGACCGAAATCGTGATTCACGTCAACATGCTCAAGGAGGGCTGGGACGTCACCAACCTCTATACGATTGTCCCCCTACGGGCGGCCAATGCGCGTATTCTGATCGAGCAATCAATCGGCCGTGGCCTCCGCCTGCCCTACGGTAAGCGGACCGGCGTCAGTGCCGTGGACCGGCTCAATATTGTCGCTCACGACAAGTTCCAGGAGATCATCGACGAGGCAAATAAACCTGGGTCAGCGATCCGCCTGACCTCGGTGGTCCTGAATGATACGCAACTGGCGCAGAAGACGGAAACGGTTGTCTCGCAGTCACACCTGGAAACAAGATTGGGTTTCAGGCCTGCGCAAGCGACGAACAATACGGTCGTGGCTGATGGGCAGGAGCCGCCGGTCTTTATCAACCCACAAGAGCAGCAGGTGGCTCAAGCCGCGTACCAGGTGATCCGTACCCTCGAAAACCGGCCGCAAACCTTGCCAACGATTGAGCACTTGAAACGGCCGGAGGTACAGGCCGCGATTGTCAAAGCCGTTGAGGAGCAAAGCACGCCGGCACAACTAGGACTAGAGGGGTTCACTGAGCAACTGGATATTGCGGCGATTGTCGCGCGGACGGTAGATCTTGTCACGCAGCAAACCATCGACATCCCTCGCATTCTCGTTGTGCCGACAGGTGAGGTCACGTCCGGCTTCAGGCCTTTCACTCTCGACCTCGCGACACTACGTTATCCGGCCGTGTCTGACGAACTCTGGGCCCAGCACCTACGCACGGGCGAGCGTGACCTCATCGCTCTTGGCTACGATGGGATTGAAGAAAATCGACTGGAAGATTACGTCGTCAGTGGCCTGGTTGACTTTGACGATATCCCCTACGACGATCATGCGGACTTGCTTTACGACCTTGCCGAACAAACAGTCAATCACTTCAGAGAGTATCTTTCGGACGATGAAACTAGAAATGTGCTGCGCTCTTATCAGCGGGACATCGCGCGCTTCATCCATGCGCAGATGCAGCAGCACTACTGGGAAGATACTGCGGGCTACGAAGTGAAGATCAGCAAGGGTTTCACGGAACTCAAGCCCAGCGCGTACACACACGCGGTACGCGAGTCCCCGATCAGGTACTACGTCGTGCCGGCGGATAAGAGCAATATGGCGAAATACCTATTTGACGGTTTCGCCAAGTGCCTCTATCCAGTACAAAAGTTCGATTCTGATGCCGAGCGCCGACTTGCGGTCATTTTGGAACGAGACTCTATCAAATGGTTTAAGCCCGCTAAAGGACAGTTTCAGATCTATTACCGACAGGCAGCCGATCATTTAGAGTACCAGCCAGACTTCGTTGCCGAGACGATGGATGCAATTTACATGCTTGAGCCGAAGGCCAGCAATCAGATGGATGATCCGACAGTGTTGGCCAAGGGTAACGCAGCCGTGCAATGGTGCGCTCACGCTACCACTCATGCGATAAGCCATGGAGGTAAACCTTGGCACTACGTGCTCATTCCGCACGATGTTATCGCTGAAAACATGACTCTTAGCGGTTTGGCGAGGCGCTACGGGATCACCGAGTAAACAAACGAATGTCAAGCTGTCTTCCGACTTTGGATTTCATGGGTATACCCTCGATCAGGATAACCTTGGCCGCGTTGCCCGAGGCGTTCAAGCACGGCTGCCAGGGATTGGTCAATAAATTGCACTACGAAGGCGTCCCACTCACGCGCATGGCCTCTACTATTATGTCTACCTTCCTATTAACTCCCCTCCCCGAAAGATGGTATACTAATTATATTGAAAGTCGCGGTGGGACCGGCCACGCGGCCTTTTTTATGGGGTTTTGAGTGCGAGATAAATAGCGAGCCTCTTGAAAAACCCCTCTCTTGACGTGTCCGGCCAGCCCACATCAATCGAGCTTCGTTATTAAATATGCTAATGGCCTATTTTCAATCTCGTCAACATCGCTAATAGCATACGAAGCGGAACTGCCAAGGTGTTGCCGACGGACAGGCAGGGGTTTTTCAACAAGCTGTAGCATTATCGTGCAGTGGCTATACTAAAAATAAAGAAGGATGTCCTATGCACGCAGATGAATCCGCTATCCCTGTGCGCAAGTCAGGCGCCCTCATTCCACTCTCAGCTCTGCAAGAAGCAGGCATCAAGCCGGGCGATCATGTTACGGTGCTGCGGACGACGCGCGGGGCGCTCCTGGTCCTGCCCACCGCGCCCCCCACCGCGCCCGGGGCGCTCTCCTCCGTCATTGGCAGCGCGCCGCGCCCCGCCGGTGTCTCGCCTGCGGATGATCAGGCCTTCCTTCACGATGTGCGCTACGGGGACGAGGGACGGTCGACGCCCTGATGCCGATCGCCGTCGATACAAACGTCCTGCTCCCCGCGCTGCGTGGGGGGGGATCCACGTCCGCGCTCGCCTCCTATCTGGAGCGATTGATCCCGACGCCTGGTCTCGTGCTCTCGGCTCCGGTCTACGCGGAACTCGCGGCGGCCCCCGGCGTCACGCCTGACCTCCTCGACCGCTTTCTGCACGCGGGGCAGATGCGCGTCGATTTTGACCTCGCGCGCGATCTTTGGCTCCAGGCCGCCGCCGCCTATCGGGCCTACGCCGATCGGCGCCACGAAGAGGGCGCGGGCTGGCCGCGACGATTGCTCGCAGACTGCGTGATCGGCGCTCATGCGGCGCTGCGCGCCGACGCCCTCCTGACGTATAACGGGCGTGACTTTGGCCGCTTGTTCCCCGACCTTGATGTCGTCGAGCCGCCCGTTGTGGGGGAGCCGTCATGACCGTCATGCATGACGGTGGAGCGACGATAGCGCCGCGTCCCGCGCCGCAGACGGGCGTCGTGGGCACGACGTGCTCTGCTGACGATGAGAGGGCGATCCTCACAAGCTGGCTGCACAGCCGCTCTCCCTATAGCACCCACGCCTACCAGGCCAACATCGCCCGCTTCCTCGCCCACGTCGATAAGCCACTCGCGGCCGTGACCCTCGCCGATCTCCAGGGCTACGCCGACACACTCGCCGCCGTCGGCCTTGCTCCCGCCAGTCAAGCACGCATGCTCGCCGTCGCCAAGAGCCTGCTGACCTTCGCGCATACCACTGGCTACCTGACCTACAACCCCGGCCGTGGCCTGCGCTTACCGGGCGTGCGTGGCCGCCTCGCCGAGCGCATCCCTTCAGAGGAAGATATTCTCTCGCTGCTCGCCCATAAGCCGAACCGGCGCAACCACACGCTCATTCGCCTGTGTCATCCGGCGTTCTCCCCCCATTGGCTACGGCACGCCCACGCCGGCCACGCGCGTCCGAGTGATGGTGTCGGTACCTACCTGCCAATTTAACGTGCCTCTCACCCATGCATCGCTGAATGCCTAGAGAGGTGCGTTCAAAGGCCGGCCACCCTGACCGGTCCTAACGGTACAGGTCAGACCGAAAACCGGGCACGTAGCCGAGTTGCCGTAATCGTGTGTGAGCGGCGGCGGCAGAGACGAGGAAGTAGCCCTGCATGCGGTCGATCAAGGAGCCGAACGCGGCTCCCCGCACCGGGGTCTGTCGGCCATTCTCGTCCATAACCGGAGCGATCACCTCCCGAACCGCTGTCACGGGCATGGGCAGAGCACCGCACGCATAGCGCGCCTGCCATTCCATCCAATCGACCTGTGGCACCTCAGTCGTTGGTCCGGTCGGCCGCACAGTGGTCGGCTCGATGGACACGTCGCCGCTGACCTGCGGCAGGTCGTCCATCTCACGCTCACCCGTAAAGTTGTGGAGGAGCACATGACCAAGTTCATGCGCAAGCGTGGTACGGAGGCGCGGCTCACGCCCCTTGGCTAATGACAGCGTGCGCGCAATCTGCACCCGTGGGCGCCCACCCCAGACGAACGTCGTCATCCCCTCCACATCAACGCCGTTGCCGCCGTAAACGGTGAGGTCGGCATAGAGGTCAAGATCGTCCGTTTCCTGCTCGATGAAGCGCGTGAGGTCGTCGGTCGAGACAGGATAGGTCACAAGACCATGGCGGGTCCGTAAAAACCGCGTCATCGCCTCTTCGCAGATGTCATCAATCTCCTCTTTGTTGTACCACGGCCGCCATATAAACCGACCCGTACGATCACGTACCCACCGCATAGACGCATCCTCTCCCGCCCGACATGCGTCCGCGATCGATCCCGACACGCGCTATGATCCACGCCTAAGCACATCCTATATTAGTACATGCGTTCTATAATAACATATGACGACGAGGACGGCAGCGTTCTATTAGTCGGCCGCGTTGGATTGCTGTTTGAGCGTGGTGCGGAACGCCTGAAACGCAGCCTCCACGGCCTCGGGCGTGTACGTGTCGTCGCGCAGGTCCTCGGGGAGATCGCCGGCGAGAAACAGCAGATAGTCGTAGGAGAGGTTCAACGCGTCGGCCAGCTGTTTCAATAAATGCGGGGCTGGCGCCGGACGCCGATCGTGTTCCACGTCATTGAGATACGAGAGCGATATCGGTGTGCCATCCTCTTTCAGAACGCGCGCCGCCAGTTCTTTCAGGGTCAGGCCAGCCCGCTTGCGTCCGGTGCTGATAATGTCCCCGACGGTCATGGCCTTCGTTCCTCTCGTGTACCCATCGTCTTGCAGCGTAAACGATGGATGGGCCATGCCACAAGCAGGCGGCCGGGTCATGAGACCACCTCGAAGGCAACGCGGACGGCCGCGTGATCGACGCGACGAAGTGCGGCCTCGATGCGCGGGCGCAAGCGTGTGTCGAGCCAGTACTGATGGGTGACGTTCGGGACACCGACGGTAAGCATGTCCCCGACCAGTCTGAGGACGGCCGTCGCCACAAACCACGCGGTGTAGTTCTCTGCGGTCATGAGGGCCTGCATCTCGCCCAACACCATCTGCCACAGGACAGCGCCCTCTACACCCATGATCGTCGGGTCTACGGGGCTTACTGTTGACGAGGGAGACGCAGGACATAGGGCAGCGGGACACGCGGGCGCACGCGCGGTTGTCTCACTGTTTTGTTGTCTGTTTGTTGGAAGACTGTTTGTTGTGGGTGTCGCAGCAACACCACCGTGGTTCTCCTGCAACACTACCTCCTGATTGTTACGACACCACGGTGGTGTTCTTTCAACACTACCCTCCCGAGGCATCCGGCATTCCATATCACCCTCCCACCAGAGCGCGTAGACCGTCGCGTCTTTGTCGCCCGCAACCGCCTGGCGCTTGCCCACACGAATGAGACCTTTCTCCTCTAGCCCCTTTAGGGCGCGGACGACGTTCGGTCGGCTCTTCACGCCACAGCCCTTGTCGAGCACACGGCCGTCACGCGTGACAATGCCCTCAAGGAACTGTGAGAGACTAATCGCATCGACGCTCTTCCGAAAGCCCAGCGTGCGTCGTACGATGTAGAGCAACACTTTCAGCTCAGCCGCCCCTAGCGTGGGCGCCCACTCGTCGTAAATCTCGTCGGGCAACGGCGTGGTGGTGGGCCGTTTGAGGGGCATGCTATACCTCCAAAGTGATAAGATGGTCGGCATCGTGACCTGTCGGATGACGTGCACACTGGTCGAGCATTGCCCCCTCGCGCGAGACGTAGGCTCCTCCTGTGCGACCGATACCGTGGCGGCATCACACACCCAATGCTAGTTTACACCTTTACGCTATATAGTGTAATATACATGGTAGAAACGGCGCGAGCCGTGACAGGCCACATGCGTGGGCGGAGGGAAGTATCTTCTCAAAAAGCGGGGGCCAGGAAGACAGGGTCGGCGCGGAGGAGTAGCCGGTGGTAGACTTAAGCACGACGCGGAAGGACTGCCCTGGAACTGAGGACACCCTATGCTTGACGCCCCCG
>JAABUL010003931.1_pt1 | contig 20919 bp, 39 predicted proteins | sample 5559151 | NCBI WGS metagenome assembly JAABUL01 (sample SAMN10711876, study PRJNA513368) | rock metagenome | isolation source: Antarctica rocks | place: Antarctica: Victoria Land, Pudding Butte sud | reverse complement strand
GATCAGAGCTCATTGATGGTTGCAGCGAGACAGGCAAGGCAGGAAATCCAGTGCCAGAGCTGTTAAGAAGCGTCAGACCGGGGCCTGCAAGCTAAAGACCGGCTGGATGCCATTGCCGGCCGTTGTCAGTGGCAAGATTGGCAGCGACCGCAGGCGTCGGCGGCGGGGCGTCCATCAGCGGCGGCAGCGGCGGTGGACAACTGCCAAACCTCGGAGCCGTAGGCGAAACCTGCGAAACCCTATGCGAAACCTCGTACGGCGAAACCCTGAGGTTTAAGCACGAACCCTGCACTTTGTTCAAAAGCGGGCGGGGGCTAGGAATGGGCGAGGAAATTTCCTCTTTGGTAGCTCCGGAACGCTGCGCTGGCACAGATCAGCCGCATTTCCGCGCAGAAACTGTACCGGGAGAGCTGAACGCTGTGGGGTGCTGCCAGGCGGACCTGCGTCGATTACCGGCTGATCTCTCGCTGGTTCTGGTCGTGCAAGCCCCCGTGACTTGCGGGCCAGCGCGGGGCGGGACGGCATGGCCAGGACCAAACAGCAGCCGGTGGGCAATGCTTCGGCCTTGCGCAACATACTGTCTTAGCCTGCGGAGCGTGCAGCAATCCCGACGGGGTGCTGACTGGTTGCTCGATCACGCTGCCATCCGAAAGCCCTGCGGGCTGGCGTCAGGGCGCGAGCCACAGCAGAAGCACCTCGCTGGACGAGAGCTGTTCCGCAAAGACATTTGCGCAGCAGGACGCATTGTGTGCACGCTGCGGAGGCCCATCCGGGTGGCAAAGTTGCAGATGATGCTTACTTCCGAGGGCTACCTGTCAGAGGTAGATCGCCTAGCAAGCCAATTTGGCTGAATCATCAGAGATCGTGGTGGGCGGGGCATCGAGCACTGGCAGTGAACACCTGCCGCTGTGGACGAATGTGGCCGTGCAAAGTCCGCCCAAGGGCGACATGCGCTTCCGTCTCTGAACATGCAGCTTGCTGCTGGCAGCACTATCGTGCGTAAGCTCGCGGTGTCCTGGCACCGCGTCCCGCAGCGGTCGCAGGCATCGTCAGGTGCTGCAGCGATCGCTTGCATCAAGTACCGCTTCAGGCTTGCATTTGACGCGCCTCTGAGCGGCGTGACAAAAGGATTATCAGTTCACACGACCGACTGACGGGGTACTCTTCTGCAATGTCAAGGGGAAGAAGGGGGCTCCGCGATCGCCTGGCGGTGCAGCGACCAGGTCGCCAGCCGCGCGAACGCCGGCACAGCGGGGGGCGAGGGCCGGCGCTGCAGCGGGCGCCGCGGCAGGCGCGGCAGCAGCTGCCAGGACGCCAGCCAGCGGCAGGAAAGGCAGGAAGCAGGTGCCAGCCACAGGTGAGCGCCCACTTCATTGCTGTCTCGCCAGACACATGTATGTAGACCATGAACTGACACCACATTGAGTCAGGCGGTGTTTGACCAAACCCCACGTGCTGCAACGTCAGCTGTCGGGCAGGTCACACAAGGCTGGGCGTCGGAACTCGTCAACCATCAGGTCAGCTGTTCAGTTTCTGGTGGCGCAGGAGGCGGCGTGAAGAAGCCGCACCGGTACCGGCCAGGCACGGTGGCGCTGCGGGAGATCCGGAAGTACCAGCGGTCAACGGACCTGCTCATCCGGAAGATGCCCTTTGCGCGATTGGTGCGGCATTCCACCACCTGCTACCTGGAACTGTTTGGCTGTAAGGCCACACATGCATGCCCCTGCTGCGGCGTGCCTGCCCAGGAGGCAGGCCACATCGCATGATCCTCGCTGCGGGGCACTTACCGCGGGGGGAAAGAGGAGAGGGTCCAGTGTCGTGTATGTGTGCTGCTTTTGTGTTGGACAAGAAATGCTCGGCAAATGGTGACGATAGGCATCTGTAAGCGCAGGTACGCGAGATCACCAACTTCTTCGCGCCGGAGCCCTTCCGGTGGACGGCGGAGGGCCTGCTGGCGCTGCAGGAGGTACATGTTTCCAGTTCGAAACCTGTGCATCAAATGAGCACAGGAAACTCCATGCAGTGCTGCAGCCCTGGCGTGTTTCTTTGCCGCGCTCCGCTTGCAGGTGCATTGCGGCAGCATGTAGACATGCCTGTGCAGGATTGCCTGTAAACACGCCGCGCATTTTGTTTGCGGTGTCAGCAGTGTTGACGTGATCACTGTGCTGCTGCTTGATCAATTGGCTGTTATGTTTCGCAGAGCACAGAGGACTTCATTGTGCACCTGCTGGAGGACTGCAACCTGTGCGCCATCCACGCCAAGCGCGTCACCATCAGTGCGTCTCGTCCCTTTCCTGGTCCCTTCTCTCTTTGCGCAGGCGGCCTTATTGTGAGCTTCTGCACACAATGTTGAATCGGCTGCGACTTGTGCTGCGGATTTCGAATCGTGTTTCTCCCACAGTTTGAGACCATCAGAACTCCTGTTTGACTGTCCCACTTGTGCCGTGCGCAGTGCCGAAGGACTTACAGCTGGCACGGAGGATCCGGGGCCCCATATTTGGCGTGTCGTCAAACTGAGGCCGCCGCGCCAGCCGCAGAACAAACTGCGCCAGCCGCAGAACAAGCTGTTAGAGAGAAGTTGAGACCCCGTGCACTGGTTTGAGTCGTGTGCTTGCTGTCCTGATATCAGTAGGGTAAGGGAAGGTGACCATCCAGTGTCACAGGTGTTACGTGCGCAAACTTTACAGTGAATCTCCTCTATACATATAGACTAAAGGTTTGTTGCTGTAGACACGGCTATCAGACTTCTTGTCTGTGTCTTCCTCTGCCCGAGATGGCTGCTGATCAGAGGAGGCGAGGTTCAAACAAATACAAACGACGTTCAGTCACGCTTCTCGACAAGCACATTCTGTGACAGATTATACAACATGTATAATCTACAGCATGACTACCTTAGCTAGGTAGGTATGCAGTCCTTCTTCACCCTCTGGCTCGTTTCCGCCGTCTCTGCATTGTTGACGCGCAGCCAGCATCAGACCTGCCCATTTGTTGCCTGACCCATGCAAGCAGCAAACAAGCAGCTGGCACGCCACACACAAGCAGTACCTCGTTGTGTCAGTGCCATACTTGCCCTTTTCACATTGGCATATCTTAATGCTCACCTCAGCATCCGACGCGTCTCCTGTCCACAGACGCTGCCGCTCCGGGTCAGGCGATGCTGCTGCAGCGGCTGCGCCAGCGGCCTCTAGCCTGGCGATCCGTTGGCGGTCGCGAGGGTACGTGTAGTGCAGCCCTGGAGGTGGAGACAGCGTCAACATGAGCTGAGATGCACATGAGTACACGCTGCCAAAACTGGCGGAATGGCAATAATGCAGGAGCTGAGCAAGAAGCAACGAATGTGTTGTTGCAGTCCCAAGGCTCAAACACTCGGGAGAATGGCAGAATGTGCCCGCACCCGTGTAGAAAAGCAGACAAAGCGTCCAGGGCACCAGCAGAAACACCAGCAGCGCATTGCCGAGCGCCTTGGCCTTGGCCAGGTTTTTGCCCACTGCAACACGGGCAGCAGTTGGAGCATCGTACCATGCCACCTCTTGTACTCAATGCGCAGATACAGCAGGGGTCGTGTGTATACAAGGCCCTCCAGCAGCTGTACAGGGTGCGGATACCAAAAAGCATCTCACCATCTCCTGAGCGCGCCGCACTGCCGTCGAAACCAAAGTAGCGCTCTGCCTGCACGCAGGATGCGTCGAAGGTCCATTCATATCTGACGGTCTGGGAGACACCACATCTCAGCGCCCACCGGTTGACATGCTTGAATCTAGATGGGCAGAGGAGGTGATACGCACCAGCAGGCCGACCAACGGAGCTGCGCATGATGCCAGAGCACCTGCACGGACCGACCACGAACACAGCCATAAAACCTGCAGCATCCGTGCTGAAGTCCAGACGCCGCTGCAGGAAGCCGCGAAGCAGCCGAGGCAGCTTGCTGGTAATCGGAACAGAAGCGTCCGGCCTGGCTGTGCTGGTGACAACGAGCTCCATCCACACCTTCGAAGCAGCGGTCGAATGCGTAGACAAGGTTGCGGCAGTGGGCCGGCACGAGCAGCGAGAAGACGGGGTTGTTGCAGGCGGGCGCAGACCAGGACTTCATGAGCCCAAACACCGGCAGCAGCGCGGCATACGCCATGACTGAATTCGTCTCTCCGTTCAACGGCATGCCCTGAAACCACCAAGTGTATCTCATCTTAATTCATTGCAAGCTGGCAGGGCACGATCAACATACCAATATCAAAGGAATAGGTGATACGGTGGTTGCGCATTTCGAATGACACATGGCACAATGCAGTTGGCTGCCGGGGGTCAACCCGCACCTTGAACAGCCAGAGGGAGAAGATGGGCCCAGTGGCCACGCTGATCTGCACCACGAATATCCTGCCGTGGTCGGGCCATTTGATGGCTGCGTGATCTCCCAGGTAGCCGCCCAGCAAGCCGCCTGAAAAAATAACATTACATCATGACATTGGTGTCATGAGGGAGACGTTGTGCCATGGTACATACTGACTGAATTGCTGGCATAATCGCATGGCAAGTTTTGTTCTGCTTGAACGGGCCATGTTTTGGCTTCGCTTCCCACCTGCCGCTGTGCCGCTGAGGAAGAGGCTCATGAGCGCTGAAGCGGCGAAATCCGACATGCCAATGAGCTGCAGGTACAGCGTCAGAAATACCTGCGCATGCCAATCCATGACATCTGGGTGTGGACAGGAAGTCCTACAAGTTCAGGTATTGAGTGTTATGTTGAGGCACCGGCGCAATGGTCAGTTGCATTCACTGCCGCGCAAGTGCCAGCCAGCAGACTCACGATTGCTGTCCAAGGAATGGAGCCCAAAATGCCCTGCACGCCGCAATAAGGAATATTTGTCAGTTGTCAAGGTCGACCACTGGATCTCGGTTTTGCATCTGAAACGTGGCAATCACATGACACCGCACTTTATGCGTCACCAAGGAACCATGCATTTCAGGGCTGCACCTGGAGGATGATCACGAGGAAGGTGGGACAGCGCAGCAGGTCTGCAATCTCCTCCCGCAGCGGCCGCTCCGCGGCGTTCGCCTGCCGCAGCAGCCGCTTGCCGCCGCGGAAGTTGGGGTCCCGCCCCAACGCCAGGGTGAACAGACCGATGGCGGCGCTGACGCCCGCGACGGTGAAGAACACGACCCGCCAGCCCTCCAGGCCGAAGATTTGGAGAGCACCTAAGGCGCGGAAGGATCGCACACCTTCTGAGTGATTTGCGGTGCAAGAACACTGGTTGGCGGCGCTGGTTCCCATAAACGTACTTGGAATGGAAACAACAACATTATTCCAAGCCGGCAGGGACGCAGCCTGTGCCATATTTTCAGGCACGTGCGCACCGAGGTTGGTGGCGTACAGCGATCCCAGCATGCCGCCTATTGCGCCGACGAGAAACAGGCCGCCAAACGCCTTCCCGCGGCTTGTATCTGGGTAGTAGTCTGCAATGAGGCTCTGGCCTGCGCACGCCATGTCACGGCATAAAACAGAGCATTCACGGCATGGAAGCAGAGCAATTCAAAACCCTGTGTGTGACCGCTCATGCAGCAAAGAAGACGGCCGGCGTGCCCAAGAAGAGGCGTTCTCACCGCTGGGGATCACCTGCGCAAAAGGAAGGGGGAATGCATTGAGTCGAGTGTTTGACGACTAACCCTATGGCGTTCAGAGCGCTGTCTTGCTTCACGCATGCGCCCGTTGAGAGTCGATCAGTACAGATCGCATGATGCAACCCTAAAACCCTTAAACTGCTCACCATGGCCAGCCCCAGGCCGTTGACGGCCCATGCTGCCATGCCATGGTGCAGCGTGCTGGCGCTCCCAAACAGCGCCGTCATAAACGCCCACAGCAGGCACCCAGCAGCTGTCACCCCAATCCTGTCGTAAAAGTGACCTGCGCTCGTGCAATGACGGCGTCCGCTGCTGGTGATCAGAGCAAGCCACGATGCACCGCGTGACATCGTGTTGACCTGTAGTTCTTACAGCGCAGGCAGGCAAGGGCCAAGTCGTGCACATCTATTCGATCACAAGCATCCAGATTGCCTAGGAAGCCTCCAATTGGAGACGACAGTGCTTGAACTAACGCGCGGCACAGCGTCAGAGTGCCCAGCTGGGATGGCGAAGCATGCCACGTCGCCCCAATGAACGAATAAACTGCAGGCAGTATCTGGCACAAGCAAGAACCACAGACACATCACGAATTCAGACAGGAAACAGGCAGTGGCTTGCAGGCGCAACAAGTCAATTGCAGGCAATGTGGCATGTGCAGCTGTGCTTATCGCTTGCCTGCTCGTCACATTTTTCCATCACCTGTGCAGTGAACTCCAAACGTAAGCAGGTCAACTCAATTCCACTTGACTGCAGCAGCGAGGGGTCGATCGAGATGCAGAGTGCAAGATGAACAGGCGCACCGCGGCGGCAAAGATGAGCGCCGTGGTCCTCGTGCGGCCAGTGATGAAGTCGTCCGCCGCTTTCGGCTCGGGCGACGGCATGCTAACAGGACCGTCCTGCGCGGTCTCGTCTGCGGGTGCGTCACTCGGCATGGAGACGCGGCGGGTGACGCCCCGAGGGCATCCGTTTTCCAGAAATTCCAGCGCCTTGTCCTGGCTTTGTCGACTCGCTGTTGCTAGTATGACAAGTGTCCTAATCCGAGGGCTGTTGCACTTCCACTGCCGGAGCCAGTGTCAGAACTGGACCAGAGAGGAGGGCACGGCAATTCTACACCGCTAAAACACAGTGCTGAGTGATTACGGACTGCACTACGGGCTTGGCACGGGATCAGTGACGAAACGTGGCCGAAGCTGAGTTGCAAACACTGCACCCGCAATAGGATGGATTTTTAAATGTTCTGGAATTGCGACGCAATTTGATGCCGAGTACAGCAGCACCGACACACGCAGTTTCTGAGAGCGACACTGTGAGTGTCGGAACGCATTCTGATTTCTGTTCAGGGAAAAGTGCAGCTTTCCTTCCGGAACGGCACGCCCAGGCACGTGCTGGGGTATCAGGCGATCGTCTCGCGTGAGTCATGACTTTCATGTTGCAAAGTCAAATTTGAAAGTACGTGGTGCTGTTGGTGGCATGTACTGGCGACGGGGCCTGGTTGCGCTGCTGGCATGTGTCTCCTGCGCCACTGTCGATGGCCAGCGAAGGGATCCGCGCGCTCGCTGTAGCACATATGGGCCCAGAGTGGCGTGCGGTGAGACTCAGAAATTTGCAATGTGACGCATTACAGCGTCTTGTTTGCACTCCAGGGTCGGGACCCCACTGACATATTTGGCGCCTCATGACGCAGGGCCAGTCAATGCCACCGAGGTTGAGTGCGGCTATCTGAACTGCTGCTGGTCGCCGATGGTCCCCACTCCCAGCTCGCGCCGCGTTCAGCTGCCCAGCTGCTACACGGGCAACGCCGGCGACGCCTCCTACAGCCTCTCGCGCGTGCAGGAGTCGGGTGCGCCGCTGAACTGCCGTGCCGCTGCCGCCCACCTGACAGCATTGAGTGACCAGGTCTGCCACACAAGACTATGCACAACAAGACAGCACAATAGTCTATGTGCAGCCGGCAATGACATACAGGAGAGGCGGTTGACGGGCAGCTGGACGTGATATGGTCCACGCAGCCCGAGCTGGGCCCTGATATTTCACCATTGGCGCTGCGCGTCGCGCCGCTGGCGCCTGACGTCCTGCGCGTCAAGATCGGCGACCCGGGCGGCGAGCGCTGGGAGGTCCCCGCGAAGTTGTTTGGCTCGCGCTCAGGTGCATGTTCGTTCGTGTGGAGTGAGCGTCTGCACACATCAGATGCATGCTGCATTGCTGTGCTGCCGGCGGTAGGGATCTCGTCGCAAGTTATTGAATGCATGAAGGTACACAATGTCCTACAGCCAACCACAACCACTGAAATGCAGAGCTGGCTGGTGGCGGCGCGTCAGATGCAAAGCTAAGCTACAGCTACACGGGCTCGCCCTTCTCGCTGACGGTCTCGCGTGCCGACGAGGGCCTGTTCTCCATCGAACCATCCCGCTTCGTCTTCAAGGTCTGTTTAAAGCCGGTTCTTGCGCCTCAAGCCCTTGCATTTGTAGTGGTTGCCAGCACCTGGCAGACATAAGTCGCTGGCAGCATGCAGGCACTCGCATCAGATGACGTATCGAAGCATCGACTCGTTCTGACAACAAGCCGCTCTCACACCGCCAATAGGATCAGTACATCGAGGTCAACACGGCCGTGCCGTCTGATGCGACCCTGTACGGTTTGGGTGAACACACGCCCAGCGCCGGGCTTCGGGTGCCGCGTGACGGGCTGCCAATCACGCTCTGGAATCGCGACATCCCCTGCGCCCTCCCGGTCAGTGCGTGTTTCAAATGCATGTGTCATCCTGCATCCATCACGAGGTCTCGCTCTGGCCTGTGAAACCAGGAGCAGCAGTAATACACTAAACGCTCACCTTGTCACCGCCAGGACACCAATCTGTATGGAAGCCATCCATTTGTCATGCTGCTGCGCAAAGGTGGGCAGAGAGATGCCGCTGTCCTCATGCGAAGCTGTTGAGGGCTGCTGCTGCTCAGGACTGCATGTCTTCGTGTTCGTACATCAGGCGCTATGTGCTGACACGACTGCAGATGGCAGCGCCTTTGGTGTCGCGCTGGTGAACAGCAACGCCATCGAAGTGTCGCTCACTGCTGACGGCATCTCCTGGCGCGCTGTCGGCGGCATTCTGGACTTCCACATCCTGGCAGGTTGGTGAACAACCTAGTTTCCTAACCGGTTACAAATGCGAGCTTGTGAAGAAACGGCAAGCTTCTAGAAAACGAAACTGCAAACTTCTTGGGAAAACCCTTGATCTGAGGAACACACGAGGTATAGGTACGCGATAGGATATAATTGTCTGCTCCTCTCCATGACAGGTCCGAGCCCGGCAGATGTGCTGGACCAATTCACGCGCCTCTTCGGCCGGCCGCACATGCCGCCATACTGGTCGCTCGGCTTCCACCAGTGCAAGGTCAGTCTCGTGTCGTCTGCAACCAGTACGTCTTCCCTTGTAAGACTCGAGTCGTTGTCTGAATGCACTTCAGAGAGCTACACCCTGCTGCTGTTTCATGGCCAGGCCACGGCCTTTCTTGACAGCTGAAGCTGACGCTGAGTGCAGTGTACCTGCAGTGGGGTTACAAGACCGTTCAGGAGGTGGGGGGAGTCGTCGATGGATATGCCGATGCCGGCATCCCGCTGGAGGTCATGTGGACTGACATCGACTACATGAAGGGCTGGTGCGCATGTGTGGCACCCGCTCGATCAGATTTGCACCAATGGGAACTTTTGCTGCTCTTGCCGGTTCAAAAATTCGAGGTCATCGCATGCTGATCAAGCTCCTCGGCACCAATCAAGCTCGTCGGCACCCTGAAACGTCTCGCTATTATTGCGCAGGCGTGACTTCACGAACGACCCGGTCGCCTTTCCTCTGGACAAATTCCAGGTCGGTGGACTATCAGCAACTGACATTGCTGATGTCCATCGTGCTGGGATTCTACACGATGCCGTCAGATAGCTGGCACTCGTCCGCAACTGAGCCGCAATGGCGCATGCGCTGACACTTCTTTATTTTTGCAGGCGCTGGTGGAGAAGCTGCATACCAAGGGCCAGCGCTGGGTGCCGATCGTGGATCCTGGCATCATGGTCAACCCAGAGGTGATGTCACGCCGTTGTCTGCCGCTGCCTGGCGCTTTCAACTGCCAACGACTCGAAGTGCAGACCGGTTCCTGGTGAGTTGATCAAGTAACCATCGAGATTCCTGCGCCGATCTGGATTACCGCTCACCCAGGACGCCGCCTACACCGATGGGCTGGCAAAGGACGTGTTTCTGAAGGACGTGACTGGGCAGCCCTACGTCGGCCAGGTGTGGCTGTAATTCTGCAAATGCAGACGCGAGAGATTGTCAATGCAAGAGTGCGCCTTTCAATGTGCATCTGGCATCAAAGCCCACTGCAGCCAGTCAGCTCTGCAGACCAACGAAAAACCCTTCTCACAACCCATCAGCCGTCCAAGCTTGCAGGTCTGGCCTGGAGCAGTGCACTATCCCGACTACTCACACCCGGCGGCTCAGGACTGGTGGTTCAAGCACCTGTCCGACTGGCACAAGCAGCTGCCGTTCGACGGCCTGTGGATCGACATGAACGAGTGAGTGTCTCGAATCGATGTGTGTTCCGCAGCTGAAGACGTGTGTCTGCACTGAGATTAGCGTTTGTCGCTGTTTCAGGCGTGTGATCTGCTGCCATCATTGATCACCCTCGTTCTCCTTTGATGCAATGTAAATCGAGCCCTGCAGGGTGTCGAACTTCTGCACTGGTGACGTGTGCGAGGTGAAGTGAATTTGTAGCAATCCCTGCATAGTACTTCCCTATTGATAGCTTGTGTGCCCGGCAGTGAAACTTCGGTGACATGCGTCATGCTGAGCACCGGAAAATTTCTGTATGTGTCCGCGCAGGCGCCAGACGTCCTGTCACAGGAGACGTCAGGCGTGTTGGGCGACCAGGCCCAATTCTTCGCCGACGATCCGACAGTGTGCTTTCTGAAGTGCCGCACCGTCGCCGAGGCGCTGAATGGCTCGGTCGCTGCAACCGACCGCCGGCACAGCGTGAGCACCCCGGCAATCTGTGGCACCACTGCTTTCCTGAAGTCAGGGAATATGATATTACCTGTTTGGACTGTAACTCTTCTGCCTGCACGACACAAAAGCAGTTGTCTGTCTGCCATAAAAATACTCGGCAGAAATGAGTGTCTTCCAACGACTTGTGCAATGCCCCCAGGTGGACAAGCCACCATACGAGGTGTCCAATGGCAACACCCGGCTGCCGCTCGGGCACAACACCGCAGCCATGTCCGCGTCCGCGCACGACGGCACGCTGCAGTACGACGCCCACAACCTGTACGGCCTGCAGCAGGCGTCCATTAGCCACCCCGTCATGGCGGCCGTCACCGGCGCCCGCCCCTTCGTCCTGTCGCGGTGAGCGCTTCTGGTACACGCCAGGCAACTGTTGCACCGCCCAAGTCATATGCATGAGCGAGCCAGATATGTGCATCTGTGGATGGATGGTGGACCACGTCTTGTTTTCCCAGGTCCACCTTCCTGGGTTCCGGTGCCTACACCGCGCACTGGACGGGCGACAACGCGGCGACGTGGAACGACCTGCGCTGGTCCATCACTGCCATTCTCAATTCGGGCCTGTTCGGCATCCCCTTCGTAGGTACATCCAACAAACATCACACCCACCGATCGAGTAACTAACATGCCAAATAAGGGTCCATCTGACACCATGTGATATGCGCAACTAATATGCGCAACTAACCAAGTTGACCTCCTGTAACAAACCGCCAGGTTAGCTTCTTGCAGGTGCGGACATCTGCGGGTTCATGGGCAACACGACCGAGGAGCTGTGCAGCCGCTGGATTTCCGCTGGAGCGTTCTACCCGTTCACGAGGGATCACTCCGGAGCGCACACCCAATATCAGGTGGGCAGTTCGATTCGTTGCGCGAATCGTCAGAGTTGATCGGCAGCTGGCTTGCAGCCCTGGAGGAGGGGCACTCCTGTGGACACTGTGCTGCAATTGTCGTGAAGCCAGTGCCGCGGTCCCGCCGATCATTAAATTGAATGGAATCAGCCTTCCCTGCCAGGCCCCAGACATGATTGCTGCTGTGAGTGACTGCAGGAGCTGTACAGGTGGCCATCCGTGGCCGAGGCAGGGCGGCGCGCGCTGAACATGCGCTACCAGGCGAGTGACTCACATCACATACATAATGTGCCTCGTAGTGCAAGCCTCTGCAGGTGCTGCTGCTGTGCCTGTCCATCCCCGCGACGTCTCAATGTCGCCTCTCCAACGTGGTGACCGCATCGAGCCTCAAGACGCTAAAAGCTGCCGGAAGCAATGCATCCAAGTATGCATGCCGCAGCTGCTGCCGTACTTGTACACCCAATTCCACATTGCGCACCGCACCGGCGCGCCCGTGGCGCGGCCGCTGTTCTGGGCAGCGCCGGGCGACGCGGCCGCTCGGGAGGCGCACGCGCAGTGGCTGCTGGGCGACGCTGTCCTGGTGTCGCCCGTTGTGCACGAGGGCGCCGATACGGTGCGCCTTCACTCAATTGGTTGGGTTGGAATCAAACGGGAATCTTGCACTTTCCTGATGTGAGACTCCCGGGTGTTTGACGCCATCATGGTACGCCCATCGCACACGAGGGCGCCGAGATGGTGCGTCTTGAAGTTCGGGTGAATGCGAGTCGACGGACTGTTCCGATGTTAGAGACTTCTTAAGTGTTGGTGTTTGCCGCATTTTTACGCCGTCCTGGTGTCTCATCTTGCACAAGAGCGCCAACACAGTGCGCCTTCACGAGCTTAAAGGCTACATCGAGCTGTTGGGGTATTGTCATCGACTTCCTGATGCTTCGCCAATGCCCGTCACGCACCCAACGCGCTGACTCCGTCAAGCCTCCTCCGAGTGGGCGCAGGTGGTTGACAATAGCTGCTCGGAATATCGACGGAAAACATTTGACAGCTCCGGGGCGGCCCTGGAGCGAAAGACATGTGAAACTCAGTCTGCGCCACTGTGCCTTCCTGCTTCCCCCCGCAGGTCGAGGCGTACTTCCCGGCGGGCATCTGGCACAGCCTGTTCGACACTAGCACGGTCGACGCGCGCGACGGCGGCGCCTGGGCACACCTGCCGGCCCCCCTGGGGCACGTGCCGCTGCACGTGCGAGGCGGCGCCGTTGTACCGCTGCAGCGGGGCGCCATGACGACCAGGGAAGTGCGCGCCAGCCCGCTGACGCTGGTGGTCGCCCTCCAGCCGCAGGTGTGGCATTACGCCTAATCCAGTTGAGAAACGGTACGGTCTGCTGTTTAGATAGGTGTTTTGCAATTTCGCACGAATAGCCAATTGCTACATCTCGACGTTACGATGCACCCTGTATGCGCCGCCCTGGCAGCCCACACCCCCTGCTGATGCGGCTCGCGCCCTGACGATTTTGCCCCGCCCACAGCAGCCACATCCACCGAGAATTTCTGTACTGTTCCGGGCTGACCCCCTGCCCGTTTTTGCTCGCTACTTCAGGAGCTTCCTCAGCAGCCAGAGTGGCAACAGCAGGCCAAGCGGTGGGCGTCCCACCTCCTGCGGCTTCTGCACATCCGGCTGCCCAGGCATTGGCCGGGCATCGGCACCCTGCAGCAGCTGCGGGCGAGCCTGCGGCAGCGGCCGCCGGCGGCCGGCGCAGCCTCGGCGCACGGCTGGATGTTCCACGACGAAGGCGACGCCGTGCAGGTGATTATCCCAGAACCAGACCCCGTTCCATCCTAGTGTCAGTTCATTCGCAACCAAAGTCTGCAGACATAAGCATCAGTGGGTGGCAGCATTGGTGCACCCTGCAAACGCTGCGCCTGCGACCATGTGTATCGTCATCGATGGCACATCTTTACGCTTAAGCGCCGCGCTGCCACTTCGATTGGTTTTGTACATGTTCAAGCTAGTTTGGTCCATTTACAAGGCACTCCCAGGCTCCAGATGCGCCCGACAAATCAACCAGAGCTTCAGCGCCTTGCTGGATGTATCCTTTCGTTTCCAATTCAGGTTCCAGATGCGGCCGACAACTTCCTGAGCTTCAGCGCCGTTTTGGAGGCGCCCACAGCTGCCGACGGCGCGTCTCGCGGCGCCGTGACGGCACACTTTGGCAAGCCCGGAGCCGTCGCGGCGGGGCAGCTGGCCACTCGCGGCGCCTGCAGCGGCGTGCCGTGGCCGGCGCTGCAGGGCGTCCGCTTCCTAGGAGTGCACACCCAGGTAACAGTGTATGGTATTGGCGCGTGAAAAAGGCTCGGGAAACGCAACAATGCTGGTCGTGGTAGCGTGCCGTCTGTCTGGGTGGCAGCGTCCTGAGAAATGCAAGCCAATCATGCCTGCCGCAGGCGGAATATGACTGTCGTCCATCGTGCGCAGCATTCATGAAAAGTTGTCAGCGCTCCGCGGTGTGAACTTTCATGTGCCTGACGCGCCGCTTCCAATGTCCAGGTGGATCCGACGTCTGTGCGGCTGGACGTTGCTGACCCCGGCAGCCTGCCGCCGGCACAGGCGGGGCGCGAGGTGTCTCTGTCGTCCGCCGGCACCACCCTGCCGGCCGCCCAGGTGTGCTGCTCCCCACAGATGCACCGTGAGTGCCTCAGGAAATGGCTGAACTTCATGTGATTGTTCCCTGGGCTGCTTCAAAACCTGGGTGAGTCACCCACGAGGGCCGAAATTGAAAATTGAAAACCAGCTGAGACATCCTCGGTATGCAACTGCAGGTTTCGCACGACGTGGAGACGGGCGTACTGGAGGTCAGCGGCCTGGCGCAGCCGATCGAGTGCCCAAAGGCGCTACGGATAGCCTGGTCAACGCTGCCGTCGCCTGGCCCTGCCGCTGCGGCAGATGCATAGTAAGATCTTGGAAACCATGTGTGTGGCTTTGGTGCAGTCGCACGATCCTGTTAGACTGGGGTTAAAACGGTGCTGTGGCGATGAAGTACGAAGATTGGCGCACGAAAAGGCGCCGCTGCGGCATCAGGCGTGAAACCGCGGCGCCATGCCAGCAGCATCGGTTCTGCATGTCGCGATTCGTGCGACGACCTTCTTTGATTGTATGCGCCTATCACTGTGAGCTGTCGAGATATTTACGACTGGGTGGCTAGCTGGACAAGGGCGCCCCTCATGCGTCCCGGGCATGCACCAACATCAATTGGCCAATGCTACACACTGCGTACACAATTGCTTTGCAGAAAAGGCGAATTTTTTCTCGCAGTCCGCCAGCACCGCTCAGTGACGGCGTTGAACTGGTAGAAGAGCGCACAGCTTCTGCCTGCCTGCAGATGCTCATGCTGTCAGACCTCGCATCTAGCTTCTGGCGCCGAAACGATCGGCGTTCGAACAAAACTTGAGCATTGAGTATTGAAGCATTCATCCAGCGTTGTGTCGGTTGATTCGGGCAGGCGCTCGGTATCAGATCGGTTGTCAATGGCATAGGGTCCGAACTGATCGACTTGCGATGCAGTGAGACACGCAGAGTCGAGCAGCATGCATCCCATTGGAACTCAATGACCATTTCACTAAGGTCCCGTCTGGCCGCGATCCGACAGGAAGTCAGGAAGTCAGATTCGGGATTCCTGCCGTGCGGTGGCAAGGTGCCATGCAGGGGCGCGGCGCCGATGGAGTCACAGCATGTCAGCAGCCAGACAGTTGGGCCGTGCCGTCGGCGCGAGAGCCGACTGCTGCGCCACACAAGTCAATGGGGCGCCAGGCATCTGACAGCGCCAGGTGCTGCCCCCGCTGCTATTGGTGTCGCATGCTCTGCACGAATCCCAATGAGAGAGACACTCTGCAATGTGGATTACAAGTCCAGGAAACGGCGTGACATCACTTGTCATTGCAGTGGCTTCATTTCGCGTGCTGCTGCCGCATCCTGCAGGATGTTCCTGGCGGGCGGCTCGGCCGGTGCGGTGGCGCGGACTGTCACAGCGCCACTGGATCGCATCAAGCTGCTATTCCAAGTCCAGGTCAGGCATCTTGCCAACACCGCATTCTTGTAGTTCGCCTGCAGTACCGAAGAGGGAACCATAGTAGGGTGTATTTGTTTGACAAGCTGCCTGTTGCTGCTCGCGTCTGCAGGCGGTGCCTTCATCGAAATCGGATGCGCAGGCATACAGCAGCGTCCGGCAGGCGGCTCTGAAGATCTCCAGGTGCATTTGCCAGATGCTGCAGTGTGCTCTGAACACCAGAGTGGCAAACTGCAGGCTTGCCTAGCTCCGTGTTGTGACCCAAGGCTGCAGTGACATCCAAACGCGCACTGATACATGCTTGTTGCCGCAGGGAAGAGGGGATTCTGGCGTTCTGGAAGGGAAATGGCGCCAACGTGATCCGAATTTTCCCCTACTCTGCGGCGCAGCTGGCAGCCAACGATCAGTACAAGCGCTTGCTGGCGCCTAAAGACGGCGGGTGGGGTCCGCGCTAGGGGCATGTCGTGTTTGCTTGACAAGCAGTCATAAAAATGAGTATCCTGGGCAAGTTGTGATCACCACCCATTCGATCTTTGCTGAGGCTGCAATCATCTGGGGCCACTCGATGCGTTACAGGAGCCCCCAAAGCACTGGCAGTCAGCCCACCTCTGTTTGCGTATGCAGGCCGCTGCCGGTGTCGCGGCGCCTGGCGGCGGGCGCCGGCGCGGGCATGACTGCCACGGCGCTGACGCACCCGCTGGACGTCGTGCGATTGCGACTGGCGCTGCCAAACAGCCCTTACAAAGGTGAGACTCCAGAACCTGGCACTTCAGAATGGGAAAACGCTGGCGGCTCTTGCGGCCGGTCGCGTTGGCAGCGGCGTGGATTGCTGATGGTGAGCATTCGTGCGCAGGCATCTGGCACGCCATGAGCATCGTTGCGGTGGTGGAGGGCATTGCAGCTGTGTTAAGGTGGTGCGGCACTGACGAAAATTTGTTCGAATTGTCTGGAACAGTTTCCCGAATTGTGTCAAAAGGTGGCGCGCAGGCATCTGGGACGCCCTTAGCACCATCGCGAGGAGGGAGGGGGTGGCAGCGCTGTACAAAGGCCTGACGCCGACGCTCATCGGCATCGCACCCTACGCCGCCATCAACTTCTCCACCTACGACCTGCTCAAGCAACGCTTCTACGGCGCCGACGGCCGGTGCGCAGGCTAGGATTGAATTTGTCTAGACAAGGTTAAATACACATGACTCATCCCCACGCACGACATACCAAGCAGCGCTCTACGGCGCCAACGGCCAGTGCTAGCCTTTGTGCCGTGCATCTGCCTGACTGAACAGAGTTGGCGAGATCAAACTGCATCGAGTGGGCACTGCTGCCGCCATCACCTGCCAATGTCGTCGCGATTCCGCTTCGCTACCTCTGACAGCTGCTGTTTTGGATTCTGTGCACGCTGTGTCACATTCACATGCTTTCTTTTGTGATGCACGCACATGCCACGGCGTCGCAGGGCGCAGAATGCGCATGCCAACCAGACGCTGGGCGGCACGTCCGGCGTTGATGATGAACGAGATCTTTCTGATACAGTACTATTTCTGATGCTACATGTGCCAAAATACACAGGGCGCAGAGCACCGCGGCGAATCTGACACTGGGCGGCACCTCCGGCTTCGTGGCGGCGACGATCTGCTACCCGCTGGACACCATTCGGCGGCGCATGCAGATGGCGGGCCACCTGTACGACGGCCAGATCGACGCCTTCCGCACCATTTGGCGGAAGGTGCGTCTGTTTGAATTCGTGTCGGAAACAAGTGGTTGGCACGTGTGGCGATTGCTGCTGGTGTGCTGGCCGGACCGACACCGCACTTCAGCGTTTACAGCAGTTTCGCCAGCCATCTGCTGTGCGGCATTGACGTCATGCTCTCTCCGCTCGAGCTTGCGGCCAGATGCCACACTTGGCCCCTGCGCACGGCTTCAGATGTTGACGCCTTGCCGAATGGGCTGAACAAGGTTTGTGCCTTCTGGTCTCGACAGGAAGGCTGGCGGGGCTTCTACCGCGGCTTCTCAGCAAACGCGCTAAAGGTCGCACCGTCCAACGGCATCCGCTTTGTGGTGATATCCGTGGATGTTCATATGTTTTGATGCGGCTGGCGGTTGTATTGTGTCGCGGCGTTGTACAGATGTTGTGCCTGTGACAGCACAGGAAACTGAAGGAGTATATTGCGCGCTCCTTCGACTTGGATGATCGTGCTTTGTGCAAATGCCATAATACTTACGTGCTGCAGGCATACGAGTGGTTCAAGAGGTTGTACGGTGTTGAGAAGGCAACGACAGACACGTGACAGATCACGGCGAATTGAAGGGCTTGGGCCGACGGTTTGAAGGTTCCTTTGATGCCGCGGCTTCTTGGGCGTCTTGCACATGTTGCAACTCGTGTGCTTTGAAACAGAGGGCAAATGGCGTGTCTGGGACATGTTCCAGTTGATCCATCGGGGTGAGTCCAAACACCATTCAGTTCGTCAAACTTAGGTACAGGTGAAACCTTGTCAACAATTCAGCACTCAGCATGCACAAGCCCAGCCACTGTGCCAGCTGGGACGATATTCTGCCAGGACAGCTTTCACAGCGTAAGCGTCACCTCCCCGGCTGCAGACGTCCTTGGTCCACTACAGCGGCTGGACAGGGCAGCGAGGAGGAGCAAGTCTGGATTGCCGCGGTCAGGCAGGGCCGCGGTAACGGCCTGCCCCTGGCGCCTCTGCGACTGGACGAGTGGCCACCGCGATGGCCGCCTCCACAGTGGAGGGGTGCACAGGTGACAAACAATTTATCACCCCTGGCGCGGCGGGCGGGGCCGGCATCGGCCGACGAGGACTCAGCATTATCGGTCAGGTCGGCGGCGACGGCCTGCCTTTCCGCAGCTGAGGAGAATTTGGCGGGTGATTCCTTCCTCCTAGTGGCTGGAGGGGCCGGCGCCGCCCGCCGCCGGCGCTTCGCCCTTTTCGGACAGGTCAGCGGCGACGGCCTGCCAGACGCCCGCGGCGCGCGCATGGAAGGCGTGCTGCACCGTGGCCAGGCCGTCCAGCATGCGCGCAAAGTCCGCCGCCCGCGTGGCCTGCCACCGCTCCAGCTCCTGCAAGCGGCAATAGGGTGTTTGAAAAGAGCAAGGACTGGCACATGGAATGCGAGCAATGATATGCTAGCATGCGCGCAGAGTCCGCCGCCTTCGTTGCCTGCCCCCACTCCAGCTGTTACGCATCCACTAGAGTATTTGTGCAATGGGTCGAACGCACTGCTCTTGATCTACTATAAGCAGTACCACAGATGGCTGCAATTTTCTACCCACACGCCGGACAGGCAGTCTGGTCACTGCGCATGATGCTGTGCAGCCGTGGGCTGCAGCCACCACTTCGGACAGGTTTGCAGACACATTGGCGCTGACGGCGTGAGTCTCTGCTGCTTCTTCCGGTGCGCAGTAGCCGAAGGGAGCTAGCGGCGCTGCCGACGCCCACGTGCTGCTCAGCCGGGAATGACATTTGCCGACCCACCTCGAAATTGAGATTGCGGATGCGCTAGGACTGCCAATACAGCTCCTTTTTAAGTTTTCATGCAAGCTTTCGGATCAAGTGCACCTCGAGGTTGCGGTCGCGAACGCGCACGTACTCGGCCTGCGCGGCGACGCCCGCAGCCTCCAGCGCCTTAACCTCCTCCGACAGCGCCTGCGCCTTGCGCGTCTTGCCGTAGTGCGTCCCGTACATCTGCGACGGCAGCATTGCCAGGTGTGAAAGCAGGACGAGGTTCTGAGGTGTTCTAGAGGACCCATGGGGCCAGCTTTCTATTGCTGTGGCTTCCCTTGCCACTGGGCGGACCTGCAGTGCCGCCGCTGTGGATTGAGCACGTAGTGGCCCTGTTGTCGCTCACAGTCTGCAGTCACGCACAGTGTCATGCAGCATTTCAACATCCCGGTGGGCGTCAAGGAGGCAGAGGCTGCTGCCATTGCTGTGTTTGACATCCTGGCGCCACGAGGTCAGAACTGCATGACGGCACGCCATATAGCACTCAGGTGGACTCTTCTGCATGACTTTGTTTCCGAACCCACCTTGGAGCCCTCAGCCTCCAGCTGCGCGACGGAGTCGGCCTTGACGTCCGCCTCGTCCCGCAGCGCCTGCATGCTCAGCAGCGCCTCCTCCCGCTGCCGCAGCGCCTGCACACAAGCATGACAAAGCAGGATTGATGAGCGTTTTCGGGTTCGCTTTCATGCTGATCGAGCCCTGACTGACAAGTTCGCTCGTCCTTGTGCCTTGGGTGACAAGCTAATATCACAGCAGCAGTGTCCACACAACAGCATGCACGATACAAGTTGGTTCAGCTGCGTAGACCCTTGGTTCTGTCGCCGCTCCGTGCTGTCATTGTATGCACGCATCGCAGTCACCTTGCCAGCGGCGGGGGCCATGGCCAGCGCCTCGTGCAGCGGCCCCAGCGCGTCTGTCACCGGCCGGGCGGCCGCCTTGGACACCCGCGCCACCACCACCGCAGCCTGCCAAGACAGACACCATGAGTGTCAACCGTTGCCCAACTGCAATGGCTGCTGGGGCGCAGGAGCCACCCGCCAGCCTGTGATGCAACACCCCTTCGTGTCACATGTTGGCACCTACGCTTCTGCTAACTTTGCTGCATCTGCCCGCAAGCCGGTCACGCGTGTCCAGTGTAAGCGCCACAGCGCGTTGGCGAGGTGTGCCCACTCGAATGCGACACATCGCACACCTTGCCGGCCTTGATGGCGTGGGCAGCCAGGTTGGCATTTGCAGCGCCCGCCGGCGTGTAGCGCCCTGGCCTGCCTTGCCCATCCTCGTCCTGCAGTGTGGTAGCCAGGAAGTAAGCGGATGCAGTCACTGCGGCAGGCAACATGTCTGTTTGCAGGCGGCTGCGTTTCAACCCATCAGGCACCAGGTGCCGCCGACTCGACCCACCGATGCCAGCGGCTGAATCGTGCGTCTGACCAGCGATTGGAACCCCCACAACATACCGGACCAGGCATCTTTATGTCCCTGACGACGGCTGACGCCACCTGGAAGCGGCCCAAGCGGATGAGGGACATGCCGACGTCGCCGGTGCGGGCGCCGGCGTCCTCAAACGCCAGCGCAAGGTTCTCGGCGCGCCGCGAGGCGTCCGCCAGCACCGCCTGCCACTCCTCCAGCCGCTCTTTCTTTGCCTGCAGTGTGTTTCGTACACTTTGACGATCCGACTTGTTACTTGTGACGGCAACTGCCTTGATGAGCCACCAGGCATCCACTAGCACCGCCTGCCACTCCTGCTTCTTGGCCTGTTGAACAAGGTGCGGGTGGCGAACGGCAGCAGCAAAGCCAGATGCGACTGCAGGTGTTGCTTCGCTGGGATGGGGGGGGGGGGGGGGGGGGGGGTCATC
>JAABUL010003927.1_pt1 | contig 20929 bp, 24 predicted proteins | sample 5559151 | NCBI WGS metagenome assembly JAABUL01 (sample SAMN10711876, study PRJNA513368) | rock metagenome | isolation source: Antarctica rocks | place: Antarctica: Victoria Land, Pudding Butte sud | reverse complement strand
GGGGAGCGAGGGGGAAGGTTGTGGTTAATGATTTGGGGAGGGGGGAGTTGGAGGGGGGGGTGGGGAGGGTGATGGGGGAGGTTAGGGGGGAGGCGGGGTGGGTGCGGGGGTGGTGGCTTTGGGGGAGTCCGGTTGGGGCGGTGGGGGTGGGGGGGTGGGAGGTTTATAGGGGGTGGAGGGCGAGGAGGAGGTGGGAGGGGGAGAGGGCGAGGTTGTGAGGGGGTTGGCGGGGGGTGGCTGGGATTTATGATGGTGTGAAGATGTATAGCCTTGTTTCATGGTATGCTGATTGGGGAGAATCTGGCATTTCCCTCTTCATAACATGCCCGTGGAGATGTACGACAGAGGATTTACAGCCAACGGATTGAGATACAGCCCGCTGAGTATCCCATGATCGAGGCCCGGCGCTATTCTATCTATTGCAGGCCCTTCCGTGCCTCCCTTGGACGTCAATGAACAGCCGAGCCTGTTACAAAGCATTCTGCTACCACAGTACAGACCAACAGAGTAATTCATACCTAAGGCCGTGGATCACATTTCCCCGCAAAACGTTCTTTCTCCAGGGGAGATGTATAGATCCGTTGCGTTGACCAGAGCATTGGATCTGGATTGATGCCCAGAGCAGGAATAGTCAAATCGACCTTGGCTATGGACAAAGGCCAGAGAAAAGTCCTGTACGGCGATTGTTGCAGTCGCCCATCTCGACTCAGGGTATTTCTGAGATGCAGTCATTGTGGCTGTGGGAGCTGGCGGTGATGTCCTCCTCTGTAAGGTCTGCTCTGAGGGTACGCTGCAGGTATCTATGACCACGCGAGCTGAAGCCACTTGGCCGCAGACATTGACCAAGTGGCGGCTGCAAGTCTGTGGTCTGCGGGGAGAAGTCATGACTACCAACTATCATCCAAGCTGTCGGTTGAATTGTGCCAGCGCTGCCGAAGACAGGGGTAGGGCATCGCAAAGCTTTTGAGCCTTGTCCACAGCAGCCGACTAGACCATATATTAGTAAGAGATAGCCTTGACGACAATATAGACTTACAAGCCTATCTCTGATTTCCCCAACACCCGTGATAGATCTTAGCGACCACTTTCCCTCTTGCATCTCCTTGAAATGCTTCACAAATACGGCACTCGATCCAGCAGCATTACTAACAATATCAAACATCAAATCGGTATCGATGCCCAGACGTCCGCAAAACGACACAGCTTCCGACATAGCAGCTAGGTGGACACCAATCATGAGATCCTGGACATCAATTACAGACACAGCCGGCGACTCGGAAGGTACGAAGCTCTTGGCTTGCTGCGAAACGAGATCTGGTCGTCCCGGGAGATATAATCGCACGATGACACAATCATCTTCTCTTGACCAGCCAGTAGACTCTCCAGCTGTGTACAGCTTCTCTGACTCATACAGCAATGGCAAATCAAATTTGAGAGCCTGGCTGGTGGTTGTGATGATGCCCACATCCTTTATGATAATAGCTATCGCAGAGTACGGCGGTAAAGTTGGATCAAGCATATGTGGCACTCGGTTACTGAACATCCAGCTGTTGCCTTCACTCTCCTTCAACTCATCAAATGCTAGCTGGGTATTGAGGCCCGCGGCAGCAGCGACTCCCATAGCTTCTGACGCCATAGCGATGTTGACCCCGGCGAAGATCTGGTGGATGAGCTTCGCTTTCGATCCGCCGCCCAGACCCCCGGGTATGTGGTAGAGCTTGGCACTCATGCATTCAAGGATGGAACGGGCGTGAGCGAGGTCAAGGTCTTGTCCAGAGGAGAATATGGAAAGCGTGCCATCTGCTGCTCGGCCAGCGCCGCCAGATACAGGACTATCGATCAATCTGATATCTGGCCTACCACTCGCGTCCAATGTTCGGACAATTTCGTCAATATCAGCAGGTGCCACGGTCGAGCACATGACGATTGTTGCATCTCTTGGAAGGGCGGTGACGGCGCCAGTATCAGGGTCGAACAGGAGTGGCCTGGCTTGGCTGATATTTGCTACCATGCAAATGAAAAATTCAACACCCTTCGCTGCTTCTCGAGGACTTTCTGCTGACTGACCGCCCTTCGCTACTAGCTTCTCCATCAATGGTTGGTAGACGTCGAAGCCTATTACCTCGAAGCCTGACCTGAGAAGATGAGATGCCATGCCAAAACCCATGGCTCCGAGGCCTGCAAAGACGACCTTTGGCTTCCGCGAAGACATGGTGCTCATATTTAGTAATACAAAGGAGAGAAGAGCGAAGGAATTGATCTATTCTTACTTAATGCTTGGGGATCAACGAGAATGGGATGGAAAGTATCCAGCAACACTCTGTTGTTTGAAGCATACCAATTGCAGATCGTCCGCAATAGCTTTGCTTCTGGACCACATCAGCTCTTGGGTGTGATTGATGATCTCACCAACTTCATGGAGGATATTGAGCGTCTAAGTGGCTTCTGGGTCTCCAGAATTCCAGGAAACAATGACGCTGAGGTTGTCGGAGCTAACGGATTGATTAATCCACCGGGCGCCATCCGAAAGGGGCTAGACACATCAAAGTTTCTCTCGACTCTTCGAACGCCATTGCAATACAACCTCATCCCGGAGCGCGGGTAACCGACGAATTTGCAGCAGACCTCGTATCTGACGGTGCTTTACATTGACAGGTAAATGTGAATGAAGCCCATCAATGCCGTAAAACGTGGAGACTGAGCCGCCTATGTCATCTATGCAATACCAAGACCTCCCTTTACTGCCCGATGGAGCCCAGTCTATAGCAACTACAATGTTCATGACTTACTCCTCATCGCTCTAACGGTAACATCCCTCGACAGGAAGATAACGGCCAGTCATGCCATACGTACCGAATGTTCGCCCAGTATTGATGCCTTGGAATACAACGACTTCGCCAGAGCTATAATGCCAATGCATGCACAAACTACAACTTGGTTCAATACACGCATGCCAAAGAAGCACTTGAAAGCACATCAATCATAGCCGTGGAAGGCCGCGCTAGTGACAAAATTCAGTTACCCGAAGCCTTCTTGACAACTGGTCAGTAATTCGCAAGCAGAACTATGATAAAAAATCTTACTACCCGCGCTTCCCAAACTTTTTCGTGTTGTTGTGAGCTTTTTTCGTCGCACCCACTGTTCTAGCCTTCTTCGAAGCCCTCTGCTCCTGGCTTACGGTTCTCTCAGCCTCCAGGTCCTCTCGTTGCTTGCGGCTATCCTCTGCTTCTCGAAGACGCTTTTGGCTATATGTCGTTATGTTCATGCACGCGGCACATTCTCCTTCGTTCTTGGTGTATTTCTGTTTGTGAACCAAGCAGCGAAACATATGGTTGTCACCAAGGCACTTGGCTCGGAAAGCCTTCTGACATGTGGCACTGGGGCTAGTCAGCACTCCTCCAGAGGATTAGAGGTACACAACGATTGTTGTGCCGCCTGGTGATCGCTCACCGTCGCATCTGATGCAGACTTACCAGTGATGGTTTTTCTTCGTATGAACCCAATTGACCATACCTGACATAGTTGCTGATAGCATTACGTCCCTTCAATTGGTCGACATCATGATATTCGCCAAGGTCACATACTATATGTTTCCTCTGAAGGATGTTAAAACTCCCACGGATGTTGACGAGCTCTCGGCGAATACTTGGTATGTCCAAAGAGGTGCAAGTGGTTTGGGTACCTGAGCTACGTGGGGTTTAGCGAAGCTCTTATACCTGAATACTAAGTTCATTACCTGAGTTTTTGGGGATGGAATGATCTGTGACCAAAGCTTTCTGGGTGTTGGCATTCGAATTTTGGAAGGGAAGCTGGCGACTGCCACAAAAACTTGTCTGAGGACTATGGAGAGTAATCGAGCGTCCAGAATGAGAATTGAGCGACCCGTGACGTGGTACGTGCAGTCTTGCAAGGCTTGCTTGTGGTTTGAGATGTTGTTGGAAATCGAAAGGCATAATCTACAGAAGCGCAGACTATGCGCCTGATCCGTTGGGAGACCACCATTCCAGTACCCGAGGTATTCGCTTTCGACTCGTCGCTCGGAAGTGAGTTAGGGTGTACATTCATTCTTATGGAGAAGGTTCCGGGCTAGTCCATGTTCCATGGTTGGTTTGATGACAAGCCATCTAAAGCGAAAGGCAGGTGATGCGTATGAGAATCAGTTAGATATAACACGCTATAACAAATGCTGACATACGCGTCCTCCAGTCAATCAATTCCGCTCAAGAGCTCTACAAGGAATTGCCGAAGCGATGACACAGCTCAAAGAGTTTACTTTTGACAAATGTGGGGCTTTGACTTTCGATTCGAAAGGCGAGGTTTCCGGAATTGGCCCTAGGTTCAACGCTGAGGACTTCTTCGACTTGATTATGACGATGGGAGGCGATGACGAAGGTGGCCAATGTCCCCCTTCCTCCCAGATTGGAGTCTTCGAGGACGTCAAGTCTTACCTGGTCAAGGCGTTCAATGAACGCGAGAAAGATGTCAAGCACGACCCATTTGCCCAAGGCACTCGGTATTTGCTACGGCTCTTCATTGATTGGGTCCTTTCCAACAAAAGAGCTGTCGAAGGGAAGCCTTTCGTTCTGGCGCGCCCTGAATTTGACACCCAAAACGTCTTTACATCGGAAGATGGGACCGTGACCGGTTTCATTGACTGGGGTAGCCGCAGTCCCTCCTTCAGTCGGCTGCCAGAAGTTTCCAAAATTTCTGACGGTCGATTATGATCCAAACAGTTACGAATACGATGTCGACGCTGGAGAATCCACCTGCGAACCTAGCCAATGTTCTCCTGAAGAGCTTTCCTGCTACCGAGCAATGTACGCGCGGTTCGTTGAGCAAATCGCAGGCAGGAAGCTGCCGATGCGACTCAGAAGTCACTTGTCATAGGCAGTTCAGAGCTCGCGGCAACTGACTCTGAAGCTACACTAGGCGTTTTAGGACACCGTTTTGACGAAATTGAACAGCTCACGACTGCTGAATGGCAAGGAATGCATCCTGAAACGGACTCTGAGGCGTCAGAGGACAGCGATCTTGAATACGAGGACCCTGTGGATTACATGGATCTCGAGCAGCTTGTGGAGAAGCTCAGTACCTCTGGCAACAGATGATGCCAAGACGGACACTGTAATCCTTGACAGCTCATCTTATTTGCCATGGGGTAGCAAACTTTATAGAACCACTACTGACTTCAAAACAAGATCCCATCCTCGGCGACTTGGTTTCTATGCTTGTAGGTGGGATGCGAAGATGTTCAGGCGTGCAGCGCATTGTCTTTAACGAGTCGACGCTGACTTCAACACGAGCGCCCAGCAGCCTAAGACTGCTACGGAAGAAGCTAGAAAAACCGAAGCTCGGAAACTTGAAGCGTTTTGTGCGCTTTATCACTTGGCGCAAAAAAAGCTCAAACGTATTGTGGGTTCTTTGCATTGTCGTGACGACCTCGAAGCCTCTCACCCCAACCACCGATCTCCCATGCTAGGTAGCTACAGCAGTCTACTTGACGTCTTCGGATGGTTTCGAAAGAAGCTTAGCCGTCTCCTGCGATTCTTACGCAAGAGAATTTTGAAGCAGAGCTCGCTCTCCATCCACCCGGCCACTGACTGGGCTGTTGACTTGGGGTAAAATACAGAGGATGTGAAAACAATGCGCGGCCGGGTGGAGAAGGCTGCTTATAGGGTAGTAGCAGGCCTTACAAGAAAGTACTCGCGGCCTAATATCAAAGAGTTTTCAAACAGCGTGTGTGCGTTGGATGGTGAAAAAAATCGGCCGCTTCTAGGCAAGAAAAGGATTTAGGGGGAAAAGACCCTGACGAGATTTTGAAAGAACACAAAGCTTTAGGAAAATTGGCCAAGGTGTCAAAGTCAGCTAAAGACCAGGATTCTGGCTCTGAATTGGCATAAGTTAGTGAAAGTTCAGGAGAAGCTCCTCTAGATAACGAGAAGGTAAGCCGGACGAAGTTAATATCAGAGCCAGAAGCGGATTTCTTCTGGCCTCATCACCAAGAGACATCGCGTCGGCAGAGTCTTTCTAATGTCAATGACGGAAATACAACCGCGGACTCCTATTTCCCTTTCATCTTTCCCATTCACAATCAATGTGAAGCAATAGTTGCACAAACTCCCCTGGAAAAACAAGAGTATGGAGGTGAGCTCATCGAGATCGACTATGTCATTGGAGGACTTCAATATCTCACTAACACTAAGGTCGATGGGAAGGATGAGATTGCTATTGACCGTGTGGAGTTTGATAAGATTGACGATTCGGTTCAAGCTGAGATTGATGTGATATACCAACCTCCATCGGATTGTGGCGGCGCAGTCGCAACGACTGGTGGTGCGAATGATGAGCAGGAAGCCAACGAAGCTGATAAGCGATGGATAGCCATAGTGAAGGGAAATCTCGCCAATTCGAATGGGAATCTCGCCGTGCGAGATGGAGCTAATGAAGGTGGGAAAGACGGCGCCTGGTCTGAGGAGACCGTGGGTATTAAGCCGAACAGAAGTGAGGAAGACGATGTCGACGACGCTATGACAGATGAGACTACGCAATCAGAAATCGGCATGGATCTCATAACGGAGCTTCCCCACGATCCAGTCATTGAAGACGGAAATAAAATTGGAGCAACTTCACCACAAGAGGGAAAAAACTCCATACGCAACGCAGAAGATGCTTTGAGCAAGCTGGGATTACCTGAATCCATGGGAAACAAGAAAGAAGCCGTAGGCGATCAGAAGCCCTCCTCCACTGGGAACTCCGCCGATGAAGATGTACTACATTCGCAAAATCAGATCTCCACGACCAAAAAAGATACCATGACCGATCAAGGCGGTTCCACAATGTGGGAAGTCTGCCACGCCTTCGGCAAAGGCGACCTCGATGAGCGGCGTATGAAGCGGTTGAGAGATGGGTACTTTGCACTGTTGAACACAACTATGTATGAAGTTCTATTGGTTGAAGTTTGGCATTTGCAAATGCTGCATCGAAGTCTACGAAGATGGCGAGAGGGAAAGTGAATGGATCTTCAGGGAAAGCCACTCAAGATTGAGCATGCTGGGAGCAGTGTAGGGAGCAGTAGGTTGGTGGACGAAAGGTGGTAAATATACAACATAGATCGAAGGCTAATTCAACTATTCTCCTCCTTTCCCACATTCCTCAGACCACTTACTCCCTCAATCGCGGTGAGTGCAAGCTAGCATGCCTGACCTCTGCATCATAGAAGCAGAAGTCACAAAAATATGCAGATACGGGCAGTGCATCAACATCCCGATCAAGCATCGTATCTAGAGCACCAAGCCTTTCCACCCGAGAAACCAAACTATAACAATGCACAAATCGCAAGCGTCGCATACATTCCACGCAACACAGTCAAGCCTTACAAAATACACGTATTGCCATTCTAGCACGCCACACAACCACATCCCACAAAAGCATACCTACAACATACATATGCAGCAACCAGATCGCTACACGCACAATCCTAACTCCTCCTTCATGATTCGCCCCATACGTAACTGCCTACAAGTACCATTCCAACATATCACACCGCATATCCTTTGGATACAGGCCAGCTGCCGCCTAACATGCTCGGGTCCATCTTCAGACCATGCTCGGAGGGTTTGGATGATTAGCTGCCTTGTTGCATCTGCATTGCCTGCTCATAATGCAGCTATAGATTTGGTTCACGCGGTGGTAACGCGTGGTATATATGTTGTACAGGTGCATGGTTTTCGTATGGCAGCTGACTGAGAGAGAGGGGGCGTGTGGTATCAAGGATACAGTGTCATGGATGGATTGAAGGGATGCGGAATGAAAGGCTGGCTTGGGTTGTACCTAGGATTTTTCTCACTTCTCAGTCAGCTGACATGAGCGTTGGGTGCATGTTTGCCAAGACAGCCTTTTCTCTTCGTATTCTTGGGCGCTGGCATTCTGGTAGAGATATGTACTGATGCAGTTGACAGGTAGAGAGGACTCGGGCATCTAGGTCGTCATATCGCCTACATTATCAGTATCTTTTTGAAGGGAAAACACAAGTCAGAGTTGCTGTTAGTGTAAACGTACAGACACATCATATCCTAATATATCACCATATCCTATACACCCTTCAAAACGCCACGAAACACCCACCCCTCAATATTACGCACCACTCCGATAAACCTGACTGCCCCCATTCCGAATCTGCACCGTCTCCCGCCTCTGCAGCACAACCAACGCCCTATTAAGCGCCTGCTCGCTCCACCCCCTCCCCTCAACCAACTCCCTCCTCAACGTCGCCAAACTAGTGCTCCATCCCACAGGCAACCTCCTCCTCAACTCCTCCTCCACCTTCCCCGCCTCCTCCATAACCTCTCTGCTCCCCTGTCCCTCGCCCTGCGTTACAGCGTCCATGGTAGAAGCGAGGAAAAGGCGTATGGCTTCATCGACGTGGGTTTCGAGCGCGATGGGGGAGAGGGAGAGCTTGGCGAGGGATTCGGTGATGCGGATTATGGCTTCGAGTTGGCGGATGGTGATGGGGATGGAGGAGCGGGCTGAGGCGGCGATTTCGGCGGAGTGGACTTGGCGGCGGATGGAGACGAAGTGGGAGGAGAGCTTTTCGCCGGCTTCGGGGGAGAGACGGGGTGCGCAACGGCTGGGATGGTGGATTAGTGATGTGGTTGTGATGGTGCAAAAGAATGCTTGGCTTACGATTTGCAGTAGCTGATGTAACGCTTCATCCTTTCAACCGGTATCTCTGCTTCGGCTTGGTCTTCTATACCACGGCCTCCCATTTGGATGCCCATAACGTGGCGGGCTATACGCTCGTCCCGGCCCTTTTCGTGCTCGTCGCGGACTATGAAGATCATGTCGAATCGAGAAAGAATGGTAGTCTGGAAGTCGATGTTCTCTCCTGGCGTCTTGAGGTCGTCGTATCTGCCGAAAATGGGATTAGCTGCTGCGAGCACTGATGTTCTAGCATTTAATATTGTTGTGATGCCAGCTTTGGCTATGGAGATGGTTTGCTGCTCCATAGCTTCGTGGATGGCCACTCGGTCTTCGTCTCGCATCTTGTCGAATTCATCGATGCACACAACACCGCCATCCGCAAGTACCATAGCTCCTCCCTCTAGATAGAATTCTCGTGTGTTGGTGTCTCGCTGTACGGACGCTGTAAGACCAGCTGCTGAAGATCCCTTTCCTGATGTGTAGATTGCAATGGGAGCGACTTTCTCTACAAACTTCAGGAGCTGAGACTTGGCCGTTCCAGGGTCACCCAGTAGCAGAACGTTGATATCCCCACGAAGCTTCATTCCGTCGGGCAGAATCTTCTTCGAGCCACCTAGCAACAAACATGCGATCGCCTTCTTGATATCCTTGTTCCCGTAAATCGAAGGTGCAATGCAGTCGGCGAAGACTTGATAAAGATCTGGCCTTCTACTCATCTCCAAAAATTCCTGCTCCTCTTCTTCAGAAAAGATGGCATTGCCCTTGGCCGTGTGATCCACATCGGTTGAGATACCCACAGCACGCAGATATGGTGTTCGAATGGCAACAGCCGAATTTCCTGATCCCTTCGACTCTTTGTTTTGGTAGATGGAAAAGACTCCCATAAGCGTACATCTTGAACCTGGTACCACTCGATTGGTCAAATAGCGATCTGCTGAGATTTTGATATGCCTTGGAAGCTCGCCCACAGGGACCTGATCTGGCGCCTCTTGTAGCTTCAATATCTGCTGGTCGATGAACTGACACTTTTCATGCACCACAAAATATGGGTCCAGAGGACATTTGTCTGTTGGATCACCAGGTGTTCGCTTCCTTGCGCAGACTCTTGGCATTGTGATTCCTGATATACCACCACTCACTGGTATGTTCTCCGAGTGCTGGCAATTTCGGCATTGTATGTTGAGAGCGGTGGCTTTTGAGGAAAGGGTCGAGGCGCCGATAACGATGCCGGGTATCCGAACGAGGTGAGATATATTGGTTGCATCGAGATCGCGTATGGAGATCTGAGAGACGGAGGAATGGAGGAGCAGCTGGTGCTCAGGAAGGGCGATGTCACTGGCTTTCTGTGAGGGGAAGACGATCCGGTGCGTACACTGTTTGAGGGCTGCCTCGAACTAGAATTTGTTAACGGGTTGCACTATACGCAATCATTGGTGGCGTTACCAGTGGTATGATATCTGCGGGCTGTGTCTGAAGCTTGTGGGCCAGCTCTTCATTATAAGAAATTAGGTGCGCTACATCGACGTCGCAGTAATACTGTTTGACGAGCACGTTCTCCCGTACTTGATCTCTGTAGGGCGATTAGCTAGCAAATGGAGCTGCAGAGAGTGCCATCTACCTGTAGATGAATGCATTGTCGAGCCTGAACTCGAGTATGAAGTCCCGCAGATGGGCCTGTATCTGACTCCTGGAGTCTTCGCTGGCGTCTGGGTCTGAAGCGAGGACACTGAGTGAGTATACTGATTGATGATCCATACTGACTTAGGCGATTTCAATGTGCAGCGGGGAATGGGTGGGATGGCATTGACTATTGAAGGCCCACGAGCATGACAAGGTAAAGTAAAACGTTGAAGGGGGACGCGTTCTTGTCGCGGACGCGTAAAGTGGTTGCGTGGAACCAAAGGGGCAAGTCTGCCGAGATAAGATCTCTTGGCGGTAGACATCATCGAGACCTGCGCGTGAATCTCTTTAGACACATCATCCCAGGATGTGTTCTCTACATCTGGGTGGCTTCGGGCACGTCACTCTTTCTTCGGATGGCCAGCCTGCTTGGGGGACAATGTTGGCCTATTCTTGCAGCATCTAGCACCTCATCAGCAGACTTCTGCTGCGACAGGAGCGTGAGGAATGGCTACTTTGGGAGCTCGAGCTGATGCGGAATGGAACAGCAGTCGCGGTAATAATGCTGTTGAGTACGCTGTCCGGCCGTACTGGCAGAATATGGTCTCTCTACATTGTCAATTAGGCACCTAAAGTATGCTGTACAGCGCCTGCAAGCCATCCTTTGATGTTGTCAAAGTCAAGCCGCGTTGGTTTCTAACGCTTGACCTTTCTTGAAATAATTGCATTAATGGGCTCAAGTCTCTGCACATTGGTCGCTTCAGGCTTACTGACATTGCAGCTTGGCTCGCTAGGAGTGTGAAGGTTCGCCGAAATTGTGGCACTTTGCATTTGGACGTTTTTTTTAACATCAGACATATCGGCTGTCTCAACATACCAGTCTTGCACCGCTGTTGCGCTTGACATCTGTCTGTGTTTGGTAGATTCGGTTTGTGTTCTTCTGGGCGGACCCATACATCATACAAAGACAGACGAACAAAGCACGTACCAAACATTGCTCGCTCACTGCAACATATATATTGCCTTTACCCTTCTTTAGAATGGAAAGCACCATCACTTCATTCCGATCTCTCAGCATGGACGACAGCCCGCAGAAAGCCCAAGAAGAACTTAACACCCTTCGCCTACACCGTGGATCTCCCCTTGCTCGGCATCGGCTTCGCCAGCGTCTACGAGAGAATCCACGATTTCGTCGCGAGGAGACACCAGCCGGGCCCTACGTCAGAAATGAAAGGCAGGTGCCATACTATGTTCCGCCCAGCGATAGAGCCTCACTTTCAACCGTCAGTCAGTCCACCTTAACGCTAAAGCAAGGCGACGCATATTGCCGACAAGCAGAGCATACTACAAAGGCTCTGCGGTTGCCCATATTCTCCAAAGTTCCCTCTCTTACGTCAAGTTTGTTGAGTCTTCCGCTCGAGCTTCGCCACCAAATCTACAGCTACCTCTTCCCTTGGAATGAGCATCACATGTTTCAAACCAGCGTCCATGGGAAGATCCCAAATTTTGCTGTCAAAGCAACCACGCAAGCTAGCGACTCGGATTACTATGGGCCCACTTACAAACGACACCACGCATACACTGCAATCATGTGTGTCAACATCCAGCTGTATAACGAGGTACGGGAATACCTCTTCCATGACTGCATCATCCGGGTCAATGTCGATGAAAGCGGCTACTCTTTCCTAGAGTCTCACTCTGGAGGGCCCTTTCCGGACGCCAGACGTCGCCAAAACGGCACCAGACGCTCTCCGACGCTGAACGATTTCCTCAATTATCAGAGCAGAGATCGTTTCACTGACTGGCACAAGTCTTTTATGTCAAATTTCGACTTCACTCAACCCAGGAAATTGATGATCAGAATTCAAGCTCCCGACTATGAGAACCCAGAAGGGGTCGTGCAGATCCGAGAGAGCATGATGAATCTTTGCGATATCCTACGCAAGTGTCCCAAAATCAAAGCAATCGAGGTGGAACCGCAAAGCCAGGAATATTGTTGTCCAGACACAGCCGGTGGAAACGACACTCATGGCTCCTACTTTGTGTGGGAATGGGAAAACAACGTTCTCCCTGTGTCGCAACCTTGCTTCGGGTACGAACTGAGGAAGGGGTTTTACCGTTCGAAGTTTGACAGGGAGGCGGTTTGGCGGGGCAAGTTGAGCCATCTCCTGTTGCAAGAGAGATCGGATCTGCAATTGGTGCTCCAACCGCTCCAAACTCTGCGGAATGTTTTCAAGCCTTCTATTATCCTCCCACCCACTACAGCGGACGTCACCTTCCTACAAGCACGGATGCAGGGTATCTGTCGCTACATGAATAGCCCAAGAACGGGTATCAGGCTGATCAAGATGTCGGCAATGCTGCTGGTTCATCGAGGGATTACCAAAGAATGTATGTTCACCTCGCTTCCGATGCTGCTTTTATGGGCTTTGTTTTTGTTGGAGTACCCATAATGGTTTCTGACTTGACAAATAGGCCAACAAGCACTCAAACACCCCAACATGAGAGCCAAGGCCAAAAAAGCAAAGCGAACGAAGGCAAAAGATATGTGGTTTCGATGGCATTGCGAGACTTGCGAAGACGAGTGGACGGAACAGGGCGAGCCCGGCTACGACAGTGACAATGAACCGGAGTGGTGATGCTACGTGACGTTGGCTTTTCGCGAAGCAGCAGGTGAACGTGGAGAATCTGTCTACTGCACCTTGGCTTTTCGAGCCGAAGCTGCAGACCGAGTGGAGATCTTCCTCCCGTATGTGCCTTTTGGATTCTCTAGAACAGCAGGATCATAGCCGGTAATATCTTGATTTTCGAACAAGTTCGAGCTCAATGAAAACATACGTGTAAAAGCTTCCAGTAAAGCCCGATAGAGCTCTTCCGTTACCATCTAAGTTCAGTTTCGAGTCTCTCAAAGACCTCCTTGGGCTTCTTCTCTACTTCTTCACAACCTTCCCCTTCCCTCCACTCAAGAAACCCCATCATCTAGCCTCAAATCATCTGAACAATCATCCCAATCAAGCCAAAATATAATAACCTCCCTCACCCCATTCCTTATAGTTTGGTATCTCACCCCCCACGCAATCTACCAGACCACATGCTTAGAACTCACCTATGTCAACGCTACCGCGGCTTCGTTGTCATGCACAACATATATTCTCCCAGCTAAATGGCTCCATTACTTTATAAAAGTCTGTAATCCAAAAGTCTGTAATCCATGCGGAATTGTATCCTCAAAAGATACATGAGAGCCTTGAGCAATACCAATGGCAATGAAATACTTTCTTAGCTATCACCAGCCCCCAAAGTAAGCCGGATTTCCGAGTATCCGAGTTGTCTCATACCAGCATACTGCGATTCTCGTATCACCAAACACAACATCAACACCAAAAGAGCACACCCGAGTATTGAACCTAAGAAGAAGGAAGATGTGGGTTTGCAAGATGCGAGAGGATGAGTGGATGCATGATTGTTTGGGTGCCGCAGGTGTAGAGTACAAGTATAGATTTATGATAGAATAGGCTTAAGGTTGTGAAGCGTGGTGTAGGGGGTGGGGGGGGGTATAGCCTTGGTATACGTATCACGCATTCTGGGGATTTCTCGCCGTTCGAAAGGGGTGTATGGCGACGCGCTGTTCTCACGGGATATAGAAACAAGACTGACTTGTTGGATCCCGTCTCAGTCAAACATCAGATCCCCAACGTATGATCTCCAGGACCCTTGCATTTCATTCTAGCACGCGCAAGCCTAAGAAAAGCCTCACACTACCCCTAGAACCCCAGACTCTTCAACACAGCCAGATGATCCCCCAACACCTTCTTCACACACTCCCGCTCCAGCATACGCTGATACCATTTCTCAACATTCGGATACTCCTTGCTTAAATCAGGCGTGTCCTCCCTCATAATAAACCCAATCCTGCTCTGAAACGAAAAGAAACTCAGATCTGCGGCACTGCATTTGCCACCCACCAGCCACATCTTATGCGCCAGCTCATCGTTGAGAACTTGCAGTACATGATGGAAAAATTTGACGTAGTGCGCTTTAGCGATAGGATTGGCGTCGAAGAAGGTCCAGTGGAAGATTTGTTGGAGGGTGGGGCCGTGGGTTGTGGATTGGAATTGTAGCCATTGCTTCATGTGGTGTTTTTCTGGGAGAGATGGGAAGGAGAGGTGGTGGGTGGTGTCGTATTGGGAGAGGATGTAGTCTGTTATTGCGCCGGACTGTGGTTGCGGGGTTAGTTGCTGGCTTGGGGTGGCTGGAGAGGGGGAGAGGGTTTACTTCGGCTAGTATGAGCTCTGTGTTTGGATCTTCGATGACGGGGGCCATGCCGTTGCGGTTCAGGGATAGGAAGGCGGGATCTTTGAGCTGGAGGTTTGTGTGGATCTTTGTTGTGTAGGGGACGGAGAGTTCTTCGAGGAGGAGGGCGATTTTCCAGGGGTTTGGGCCGGCTGAGGTTGGTCAATCATAGTAGGTCTGGGGGATCCGAGGGTGGACGGTGGCTTACGGTGGCTGTGGAGGACGAGTGGTATAAGTGGAGGCATTGTTTATCGTCGAAAAGGTACTCGACGCCGCTATCTCTAAGAATTGAAAAGGGGAGAGCAAGGGGTTGTGAGATCGATAATCCTGAATGCTGTTTCTGCTGCCATACTATTGCGAAAACGACGTCTTTTATAGCCCTAGAGGATCACAGCTCCGAATCTTGCTTCTCTCATAGTAAACCAAAGCTATGGTCATGATTTCGGCGATAGGATTGTAATGCCGCTGAAGACACATTAGATTTCACCGAGAATGTGTGATGCCGTATTCATCTTGTGGATACACACCGTAAAGCCGGGAACGTCTTGGCGGTTTGTGACTTCCTTAGTCAGACAGACCTTTATTCCGGACCAAGACAGTCATTTTATGCACGATCTGGAATCATGACAAGCTGCGATGCGGTGTTAGATCCCATCAACCTCACGTGACTCCAATTTGCTCTCGGAGTTAGCGTACACCCTTCTCACCCTGCGTCATTTCTCTATTGGCCTCGGACGTATCGGACGACGTATCGGACGAATATGTTTTCCATTGCCCGCGTTATCATATGGCCGAGAAGGTCCCACTTGTTGCCTTGGAATGCTGACCTTGGGAGTCGATAGCCTAGTGGTTTGCCTGGGACTTGCTCCCGCTTGTATAACTCCTTGGTCTTTGATGTCTGATCGCTTTCTTTCAAAGTCCAACCGCTGCCATTGGCCAAGTGCACCAGGTCAGGACTGCGAGGGGCTTGATTCCTAATCAAGTGCCGTAAGAGTAGACTTATAGAAGTAGATTGCTTCGCAGCTCAACACGGGGAAGAGGGGCGCTTCATCGGTTAGGCCATAGAGATAGGCTTCATCACGGCTCAATGCGAGGGATGCAAGAGACTCAACAGCCACCGTAGTGAAGCGGAAGGCGTCCTCACAACCTAACGCCGGAGAGAGAGGCATGCTTCCTCGTCTGACATGTACAAGCTTCAAAATGCGCAAATATCGTCAACGACTCTGAGGTTGCAGCAGCGCCCAACATCTAAGGCAGGCCTCAGTGGGCCATCTGGTCTACCGTCACCTTCGGCGGACGCCAAATTGAGACTTTGTTCTTCTAAAAGTCGAGAGCATACAAAACCCTGATGAGCTGCGGGCTATGGCCGAACAATCCTTGTGTCCTCGAGAAGATACAAATAAGGAAATGAGTATTAAATGGGACACGTTCATTGAAATGAGCTGAGGAGAGGAACGGACGCACAAGGCTGCAGGTAGTGATCAAAACAATGAGAATTTGACTTCCCATCACGTGAACGCTCTGGATATCGTGTGGCTACGGCATGTTGACCTCGTCCAAAGCATAGGCCTCGGTAGCGTGCTTGCAACCTCTCAAGCAGCTTGGCCATTTGGAAGAATGCCACCTTTGAGACAAAAACTCACAGATATGATACGCATTTCCAAACACCACACTTACTTACTAAAACTCACTCATGCTGAAGCGACCACTGTCGAAAGACCGTGGCTCGTTGAGAAATCCACTTTCCAGGACATGAAGTTGCAGAAAGAGGTCGTTTTGAGCTCTGGCCATAGTTGACGTATAGCTCCCGACTACCGTATTCAATCCCGTAACCGATGAAGTAAAAAATTCAGCACTTAATGCTTACGCTCTGCGGCGTAGGAATCTCCACCCCCAAGAGTCAACATCTCTCGGGCTACTAGCCTGTCGAATGCGAGAGATCCAGCAGTCCAATCTCACTGGGCGTGGCGTTCCCATGTTTGGCTGTGGTCTTTTTGGTCAGATTTGGTCGATGTTGTGACATGCTTGTAGTTCACCTTGGGGACGCCATGGTTAAATACGCCTGAAGGGTTTTGATGTTGTTACTTATCGCAGTCTATGCGTACATGATTGGGGTGTGCTTTGACAAGGATGAACTTAGAGGATCAAGTGGTATAAAGCCAGAAATCAAAAGAAAGATTTGCTTTAGCCTCTGATGAGACTGTCGCGGCTAGCGCTTGTTAAAATAAGCGCGCTGATGGCTTGGCGAGACGTTGGAGCTGCGCACTCTGTTTCGATCAGTAAGCCCGTTGGCTCCTACTGTGCATTTGGTACTGGGCAGGCGAATGTTCGCAGAGAAGTCCCCATGCCGTCCCTCGCCCGCGCGCTATGTCCTCCCCCGCTCCTAGACGATCAGTGGACAATCATGGATCGCCCATCAGCAGCCCATCGTCAAGCCAATACCCTTTCCCCCAGATCGACATCCCACAGAGGCCAGGCTCCAGCGGGCGCTATAGCAGAAGACGGGGCTCCACTTCGAGCTCTATTGCATCAATCGGCGGTATCCTGGACACGGCGAAACCGGGTGGTGACTCAATAGCAGAAGCTAGCAATAACGGTTTGTGCAGCACTTCCACGCTGATCTCAAATACTGAGCCCGATTATAGCCATCGCAACACTTCTACAACCGCCAATTGTCCGTACCGGTCTTATCCCATATGCTGCTGCTCCAAGCTCCGAGAAGCTGCCCACCTCCAAAGACATTCCCCCTGTCACATTGACAAACATTCCACACATCGAACCATCCATATTTTCACCATACCTGAAGCAAGCAGGCTCTCTTTACGATGCCTTTCAGCGTGCTAAGGAGAGTGAGGGGACTGGACCCTCACAGTCCAAACGGCAGTGGACATCTTCAAAGAGCGAGCTGGGGTTGGGTATTCTGAGTCCTGGACATCATGCTCGGCAAGCCAGCATTTCGACCGCTCAAACACCAGAGAACGTGATCGCTTCTCTTGGATCCCCTCCGCAGAGACCGCAACCGAAGAGAGCAGGCAGTGGAGGAAATTCGCGACGGGGACCTTTGCCCGTTGCTCCCCTGTCGACGATCCCTACAGTTTACTTTGAACAGGATTTCCATCTAGAGAATCCTCGGACCTTCGACATCGTCAGTGAGCGATCAGAGATTGCGCGGCCGCCTGATGGAGCCAACGGAGCTGCCACGACACCTGGGCAGCCAGGACGGAAGGCCCTTGCTACAAATGCGATACTACAAGAGAAGTTATCATGGTACATGGATACTGTAGAAGTGCATCTCATATCATCGATCTCAACTGCGTCGAGCTCTTTCTTTGCTGCGCTTGGTTCGCTGCGAGATCTACACGTTGAAGCGTCAGCCTCTGTCGCGAAGATCAAGGCTCTAAGGGGGGACCTGGCGAGTCTGGACCGTAACATGGCCGTCGGAGGTCTAAAGATTGTTGCCATGCGCAAAAGGAGAGAGAACATGCGGAAGCTAGGCGATGCCGTCCAACAGCTTCGCGATGTCGTGGACGCAGTGGCGCAATGTGAAGAGCAGGCTGACAAAGGCGAGATCGAGGCAGCCTTAACAGGGTTGGTTGATGTCGAGCGCCTCATTGCTGGCGAAAATGGGCAGCCCTTGCAGCTCAATCTGGATACTCCTGCAGGTGTGGAGCCGAGATTGGTGGATCTTCGTGGCATCAAGGCGCTGGATGGAGCCGCAGAGGAGATCTCTTTTCTGAGACAAAGAATTGGGAAGAGTTTCGAAACGAGATTTCTTGAAGCGCTGCTCTCTGATCTAAGAAGGCATGTTGATACTGTATCTTCGACATCTACGTTCCAGCGGTGGGACAAGGCTTCCCAGCGATCTCGCGGCACGCATAATAGAGCACCATCTTCATTTCCAGCGTATCTTCAGCTAGACGAATCTCTACGTACCATTCTCAGAGCCAATCTTGAAGGCCTAGCGCAATCGGATTCTGTCAAGGCTGCAACATCTTCCTACAGAGAAGCAGTTTGGAAAGAGGTCAAAACGATGATTAGGCGACATCTGCCGAGCTCGAGCGACGACGATAATGAGTCCACTATGTCAGCATCCACGCAAGGTGGTCGACACATGACGCAGCAGGAGAAGTCTTCTATTCTTGCTCGCAATCTCCGTGCTCTGGAGCCTGAGGAGGCAGAGGATATGCTGAAAAAGATCTACTCAAATGTTGGAGAAGCCTTGCGTAGGCTAGGGACGCAAGTCAAGGTCGTTCTGGACATCACTAGCAGCTTTGATAACGCCTCTGCTGTCAGGGGTGTCAAATCTCCCATGAGCCCACCGACCGCGAACATGGACAGCTACATGAACGGCGTGCCTGTCCCCCCTGTTAGCCGGCCTAGACGGCCTACCATCCAGCAAGAGGACATTCAACAAACCTTGGACATGACTAATCTGCTAGGTCAGGCTGTCGATATTGCACAGGCTCAAATAACGAAGATCCTCAAGGTTCGCTCGGAACAGAGTACACGACTTTCATTGCCCCAATTCTTGAGATATTTCCATTTGAATCGGCTGTTTGCAGACGAGTGTGAGGCGGTGTCTGGAAGAGGGGGAATGGCGCTCAAGACTGTGGTGAATGCTCATATCAAGGAGTTCGTCCATCATGCAGCAGATACAGAACGGCAACGCCTAATACAGGGCGTGGATGCCGACCGTTGGGATGCCAAGGATTTCACAGAGTCGGATAATCAACTGCTGTCTTGGGTCATCGAGGCTAGTACTAGGGACATCGAGGCATGGACCAAATCCTCGGTTATATGGACGGATGAAGCACCTGGGGTCGACGGCGACCACCAAGCCAATGGGACCGTCATCAATGGAGCCGAAAACGGCACACCGCCCAAGGACAAAATACGCAGCGCCAGCATCGATGAACAAAAGTTCATACTCCCTGACTCAGCTCTGACGGTCCTTAGTGGCATTGGTCAATTTGAACAACTGATAACAGGCATACCGAGTATGACCCAAGAGATTACCTCTTCACTCCTCGAGTACCTGAAAGTCTTCAATTCACGATGCCAGCAGCTGATCCTTGGGGCTGGCGCTACAAAGACCGCCGGCCTCAAAAACATTACAACTAAGCATCTTGCTCTCGCATCTCAGGCCTTGAGCTTCGTCACAGCATTGACGCCCTACGTCCGAGAGTTTGTACGAAGACATTCTTCCGGCGCCGGAAGCTTGATGGTTGAGTTCGACAAGGTCAAGCGATTATATCAAGAACACCAATCAGGCATTAACGATAAGCTTGTAGATATTATGAGCGGCCGTGCGACCATGCATGTCAACGTCATGAAGAAGATCACCTGGGATGCGCAAGATGCTAGCCTGGCCGTAAGTCCCTACATGGAAACTCTGGTAAAGGAGACAATCACGCTTCACAAGGTCCTTAGCAAGCACCTACCGGAGATGACAGTACGGATGATTATGGATCCTGTTTTCAGCAGCTACCGCGAGCAGTGGGGTAAGGCGTTCAGCAACGTGGACGTCAGGACGGTAACTGGAAAAGAGAGGTATGGAATGCTGCTTCTTAGCCGTAGAAGTAGGCGTCGCTTTGCTAACATTAATATTAGGATGCTCCGTGATGCCGGTTTCTTCCGATCACGCATCAGCAAGCTTGATGGGTCTGCTGATATTGGCGATTACCTAGTCGGCATCGTTAACGCAAAGGTCGTCGCCGAGAAATCAAAACCTCCAGAGACCAGTCCTGCAGAACCCGAGCCCACTACTGCAGAAAATCCGCAGGCGGACGGTGAAAAGACTTGAACGAAGAAACCCCAGTCTTCCCCATGGGCTCAGCCGCAATTGACCCGCTGCTCCACCATCGAGCAACAATAGGATCCGCCCTATCATCTTGGCCACTTCGCTTTCATACGTTGTCGTTGATATTCTATTTTGAGATTTCGATATTAGCAAGGCGTTTAGGCACACCCTGGGCGGTGTACCCGGATGCATCTATACCGTAATGCCGTCCAAGAAGCGGTGACGAGTCTGCTTTATAGGCCTTTATAATAGCGCATACTTAATGCATATATATGCATGATCGCAATCAATAGAACTGGAAAACACGTGTTCGCTCAAGACTAGCATGGCTTGCTTTTCCCTCTCGAAACATTTGCAAATAAACCCAAAAATCTGAGACACAGCTATCAATCAACCCCGACCAACGACTCTACCCTCACACTCTCTGCGCTCTGCAACGTAGCGCTATCTAATGGGAAACTCATCAGAGCAGAAAAGTAATGCCAAAGCTATCAATACTCCCCTCACCCCTCCCAA
>JAABUL010003925.1_pt1 | contig 20938 bp, 17 predicted proteins | sample 5559151 | NCBI WGS metagenome assembly JAABUL01 (sample SAMN10711876, study PRJNA513368) | rock metagenome | isolation source: Antarctica rocks | place: Antarctica: Victoria Land, Pudding Butte sud | reverse complement strand
CACGACCGTCTCTCCGGTGCCAACCGGATGCCCGCCCTGGCTGACCTCATCATCCAACGCGTGGCTGAGGCCCACGCCCCCGTGGCCCTCGCGGCGGCCTAGTCCCCGACTTTTCGATAAGATACTTATATTTATTGTGCAACGTCGGATCATGCCAAATAGGCTCATGGTGAAAGACGCGGTTACGCAAGACGCGTATATCAGTCAAGCGCCTGGACATCTCGTGCCGTGTACGCAAGAAACGGGGGACATGGGGGAAGACTGGCGCCAGGAGCATAGGCCACAAGACGGGGGTCCCGTTAGGCCGCACTTCATAGCGTCTATTGAATAGGCTAGTCCAAAAGCCGAACGTTAATTCAGCAACAATTCGCCCTGTTGTGAGAGGCTTATGGCTCCGCTGGAGTTTCTGTTTTGCATCACCAACCATTCTTTGCTGGTCGTGCTCTAGGATCGAGGGTTGCCTGTCATACCACGTAGAGCCATACACCGTGCTTATGGCGTTATGGAGATTATTACGCAGACCAATTTCCAGATACTGGAGAACGGGATATAGGGACTCGGACAGGGCAGTATTCCAGAGATAGCGGGTAAGAACATCCTTATCGGTGTCTCCACGCCGGTACGCCGCGAGTCGATCGGAAGCAAGCGCTCCTTCCAGAGAGCGAAAAAGGTCTTGTTGCGGCTTGGGCATCTGTTTGCTATACTCTCAAATACAATCCCTGGGTAATCCTCTCCCGACCTCTAGAGTCGGTGATGGTCCCAGGGTTTTTTATTTGTAGTATCGCATACACGATCAAATCGGTTGCTTTACCCCGAAAGTATTTTTCTTAAGATCAATAAACGGCTCGAGACATAAAAGGCTGCTGGCACTACTTACAACTCACCCCTGAACGCCCTCGCCAGCACCGCCGGCAGCAACGCGTCGAGTTCGGTGGCCCTCTCAGCCTACAACTACTTTAGACTGCACGCCTTCATTCAATAGATCTCCTCCCCGTCCCGCTCGCCCACCAACCCGTTCGTGACACTGCCCTGGATCGCACCGGCCCTTGTCGTTCATAGAGATACGCGTCGTAGGCGAGGAAGCACGGCAACGTCGCATTGCGATGCTCTGTCTAAAGTTCGAGGAGGAATTGATGCTCGTCGGCTAGCAAAACGATATAGGCATGCTTTGAAGGAGCGCTGGCATCCTGCAACTACGCCTTTTCCAAGATGAATGCACGAGCGCAGGGGAAGAGGGCATGTCATTCACCCAGACGATCGTGCCCTTCTGTGACCGGACGATCCGTTAAGCCTCCCGCTCCATGACCATGAAGTTCAAATGAAAGTTGAGGTGCGAAGAGAGGTTCGATCGTATCCTGGAAGGTAATGGAATACGTTCCAGGCGTATCAGTCACTGTAGTCTGTGGAGTGGTTTGCCATTGTAGAAGAGGATACTCATACCCATCAGCAGCCAAGTTATCAGACTTTCCTACGATTGCCCCTTTGACGTACTGAACTAAGCCGATGTCAGGGTACGGGAAATCGAAAGGGCGGTCCATCAACTGCGCCCGTACCACATCGTCCAGCCGGGCGATAGTCAGGATCGCTGACCGAAGATGAGTCATGGTCTGATCGCGCATGGCAAGCGCACGGGAGCGGATCTGATCGAGAGGCATGAAGCCGTGCTCGAAACCATCGCTCGCCTCTTTAACCACCTTGTAGCACTCGGCATCATCTTCGAAAATTACGAGCTCCCTCGCCGTGTCACGGAGCACGTCGCCTTTTACCCCCAATGCTCGCGCAAGCCTCGTTTTGTCTCCATGCGGCACCTCGTTCTCGATGTAGAGCCACCGTATTGCAGCATTTGTTAACGTGTCGGCCGCCATATATAAATGAGCTAAAGCCAGGATCTCCTGACCAGGTTTCAGATGGTTGAGGGCAACTTGATAGTGGCCCACCGCGGCATTAAGCAAGTTGCTGTCAGGATGACCAATTATCGCTCGCAATAAATGAACGGTTGCCTCAACATCAACACGGCGCTTGCTTGATGGCAAACTTCTGTCTGGCTCCATATACAGTTGGTAGTACGGGTGCCGGTCCACGTCGGGAGATATGTCATAGGCGAGTCATACGACCCCATCGCCGACTGCCGCATTGGCACCCAGTGCGATAACCGGGGCGATGAAGGCGCCTACGTTCCCCAGCACACTCATTGCCTCTTCCAGCGATGGCGCTTTGCCGCGCACGGCGAACTCAACGCCACGCGGAACGTGCGGGTCATAACCCTCATCCACGTAGGGTGTACGCACTCGGAGATCAATTTCCAATGGACCGAGTGAAGTTGGATAGTCCCTCAAGTGCATGTCAAGGGGATTATTGATGCCGAACCTAACTGCTGCGGGAGCTCGTGCAACTACCACAAAGGTGGGCCACGATGATGTGCCCTGAGATGTCTGATTCATCAAGATGCCTGTTATAGCTGATGCAAATGATGGTAAATTCAAGAGTTTGGTTCCCAACCTCTGGCCGATGGGAATCTTGCTCCCGTCCCACTAAGTCAACGGCAACGCTAGGCAAGTTGCAAGCGGTTATCGCGGTGACCGTTGTAATGCAATGGGGCATGGCTTCCATCCCAACTTCTGCTACATCATGCTGTGTTTTTTAGGGCCAATAAACGGCTCGAGACATAAAGGCTGCTGGCACTATTTACAACTCGCCCCTGAACGCCCACGCCAGCACCGCCGGCAGCAGCGCATCGAGTTCGATTGCCCTCTCAGCCTACAACTACTTCAAGCTGCGCGACTTCATTCAATAGATCTTCTCCCCGTCCCGCTCGCCCACCAACTCGTTCGTGACACTGTACCGGATCGCGCCGCCCGCGATCGCGGATGCCACCACGGTCACGTCCGCATCGAGTGCTCATCGCGCTTGTAGAGATAACTCGACTGTTGTGTTTTGCGATAGCGGGGCAACGTGCTACCCGACAGGCCCAGAAACAAGTGACGAAAGGAGGACGATACACTCTATCTGACGCTCTTATGCGATGAATGTCCGATATGTGGAAATTTAATGCGAGCGATCAAGCGATACACGGTATGGATCAACCTTCTGTAGAAGACCTGCATGCCTGGAAACGACCTGTTTCATAGCCCTCCCTTCAAATCACAACAGTCGAGGAGATAAGACATGGTTCACGCGACGCTCGATCAAGCTTGACAGTTTAAGCCTCCAGCGGGCGCAACACTGTCAAGTCCGTTTGAACCATGTCTAAGCGAGGATAAGATCTCGCTATATGCCCTAGTAGTCCGTCAAGCCCGGTTTAAACAGTTGGGCCGGTCATACCCCCTGGGACCGCCGGCATCCTGCCGGCAAACGCTTGCCGGCAGGATGCCGGCGGTCCCAGGAGCAACTGCTCAGAGTTCGCTTGACGGACTACTAGAACATAGATACTATTAGAGCATATCTTTACCTTTTCGACACATCACCAGGACGAAGTAGCAAAGGCCCCGTTAATCTCCACGGGCTCAACGACGGTTGCATCCTTACCTCTGTAGAAGTGAACGGGACTGGAACCTGCCAGGTTGGGAATAGGGGCCACTTTAGATCCGCACAGCTAACTGTGCATGGGGGCTGCAATGGTCAGAACGGCTGTACATGAACCTCAATAACAAAGAGCAGCCAACTCTCATCTCGGCTCTTGCGGCACTGAGAGGAAGTATTTTAGCCGCGAACAACCTTGTGCCTGGCGTGGTGCCTGTAATCTTCTTTGTTGCCGCCTTAGTTATTGTTGTGTCGCTTCTATGGGTCAAGATGATGATCGGGGTGACGGTTCTGGTTGTCTTCTTCGCCGCAGTCTTCGTCTATTTCAAGAGCAATGATTACGCGCAGGCATTGCTCGCTCTCGTAGTAGGTCTTCTAACATCGTTCACCGTTGACTGGACGGTTGGTCGCTTCATCGTCTTCTGCGTAGCATGGGTAGGTTTGTTGACCCTCATCTTGCTCATCTCAAGCGTGAGAGCTGCCGGTAAGGTGGAGGCCATTCATACGTTCGCGGCCCAGTTCGTTGAGGTAAATGATCTCAAAGTCGCTAAGGCCAGATTAGACGCTATCAGTAAAGATCAGCGCGTGAAGATGTTAGGTCCGATTGAACGGGCTGAGATTATCCGGGTGTTCGCTATTCGCAAGGTGCCACTAGATGTAATGGGACACGCGCTTTCCGGTGTAGACGTATTTGCAGCGATCACTAATATCGATTATAGAACGGTTGCGGAATTTGTAGCTGATCTGTATTCACTGATGCAACCGACTGAAGAACAGGAGTGGCACACGGTGCTGGACAGCGTCTATGATGCCCTACGTAGCAGCACCTCATCGCCGGACGAGTTTATTGACGCGTTTAACAACAGTCGTCGCATCGTCCTTTCGGGGCAGATGGATCACACCATGTACTTTGCCAAGTTATCTGAGGGCATGATCCATGGCGTGCCGCCAAAAGAAATGTACGATTATATGAGAAAGGGTGAGTAGCTCTCGCACTAACCAGGATACTTTCAGCTGATTAAGGTGGAAAAGTAGGAATCGAGGTCTAATGGCGATCACCGATTACACGCGGAAACTCTTATGGGGGCGCTCTGGAAATTGCTGTGCCTTGTGCAAGCAGCAGTTGGTGGAATTGGGAACCGCGCCCGATCCTGATGCCGTTGTCGGGGACGAGTGTCACATTGTGGCGCAGGCAAAAGGGGGACCGCGCGCTCGTACGCTTTCGCCCGAGCGACTCGATGAGTACGACAACCTTATCCTACTCTGCAAGGTCGATCACAAGCGGGTCGATGATCAGCCGACCACCTATGCAACTGCGGAATTGCGGGCAATTAAGGCCAGCCATGAGCGATGGGTTGAGGCCGCGCTCAATGTGAACAAGCCAAAGCAGAATGAGACCGAGGGAGAGACGCCAAGGATCGTGCGTGTCGAACGTATCGAGACAGGTAAGCAACTGCTCGATATCGTCGGCAACTGCCTCGCGCTGCACTTCGATCACCCTGAGCCGGTAAGCGAGGAAGATGCTGAAGCTATCGCGGAACTTTCAGGTCAGGCACACGACTGGATGGATATTTACGACGACGTTGATGCAGGAGCACGGGTACGCGAAGGGTTTCGTTTGACCTCGTTGATACGCACGGTTGAAGCCCACGGCTTGACAGTGTGGGGCGGTCACTACGTTGGCCCTCTGGTCGGAGGCAACAACCCATTGACCGGGAGCGTTGGCGTCCTGGTTATACGTCGCATTGACCCCTCATCTGTTGCCACTGACGATCCAACGATTTCTCCACGATAAGAGAGGTTTTCGATGCCAAAAGGCAGTTGAGGCTGTTATTGCAGCCCTACAACTCGCCCCTGAACGCCCTCGCCAGCACCGCTGGCAGCAGCGCGTCGAGTTCGGCGGCGCTCTCCGCTTGCAGCCTCTTTAGCGCGTCCGTCTTTTCCTGCAAGCTGTCCAAGTAAATAACAATCCCCTTTTGCTCATCCAAAGGCGGAAAGCTCAATTTGTAAGCCAACAATTGTTGCTGATTGAGCTTGGGTATACGAGCGCGACCTGACAGCGCATCAGCATACACGGTAAAATTGGGCTCTACCAAAGAGTACATAACGAAACGTGGATTCAAGACGGGATCAATGCTATCTAATGCGTAGACATCCGCACTGCAAACTCCTTCGACTGGCACCTGAACTGCTTTACGCAAATTAGGACGAATCTTGGAATAAAGAATTGAGCCAGCCCGGAAGTGGTACTTACCGCTGGTGACAGCGTCCTCTTTTGCAAGCCGATACGGTAGTAACTTACATGTGCCTGACTCGATAGCCTCACCATTGATATGGGGAAGGCTAGCATACGGCTCGATGGTAGGATCTACTTGCCCAGATACCAAGGTAACAAGTTCTCCAAGGGGTCGACTTTCCCAGGTGGTCGTATCACTCCATGTTTGCTCTATCGCCGCCTGGATTATTGTTCTAACCTCTCGCGTCGCCTCCCGCCGCAGCCCGCGCGCCCGCTCGATCTTGGCGGCTAGCTCCTCGATGCGCGCGACGATGCGGCGCTGCTCGGGTAGCGGAGGCACGGGGATGACCTGTTCGCCGACAATTGACGCGGGGACGCGTTGTTGACCGACCGAGCCTGTGAAGTGTTGTGCGGCAGCGGAGCGGAAAGACGGCTGGCGCATAAAGAAGTGTATCCACTCGGGCAACACGTCGGGTCCCGGCCGCAGTACATGGAACTCGGTCGAGCCGAAGCCGACGCCGTTGCTCAGGCCGTCCGCTACCGCCGCTTTGCCGTTTTGCATGCACGGCGAGATCTTGGCGAATAGTACGTCGTTTTCGACGAACCAGGTGTAGCCCTTCTTGACCTCACTAAAGGGCCGCACGTCCGGCGCCGCGATGGTCCCGGCGCCTTCGTCTACAGCGGACATGGATACGAACGTGACAGGTAGATCGTCGGAGTAGTTTGTGCGGCCTTTACGCGAGGGGTTGATCTCGCACACTTGATCGAGTCGCGCTACCCTCCACTCTTCGGGTAGTTCATCCGCGCTTGTATTCTGTGGCGATACGTCCGGTGCGAAGTCGATTGCCAACTGCTCACTCGCCGCCATTGGCGCCTCCGGCGAGGAGCGCCTGCATCTCCTCCAGCACCGCGGCGATTTGCGCCTCTTTGGAGAGCGCGGAGGCGACGAGTTCTTCGGGCGAGAGTTGGGCGGCGTCGGCGGGGCGGTTGGGGTTCTTGGCCGTCAGGTCGTAGCCGCGCGCCACGACCTCGGCGACGGGGACGCGCCACGATCGCGCGGTCGCCGGGCGCTCGCTCCACAACGCGCGCAGTTCGTCGAGGTCGCGGTCGCGGATGGGGTTACCCTTGGTGAAACGTCCGCCGGCCGCCGGCTGGACCTCGTAGTACCAGATGTCGCGCGTGGGCCGGCCACGCGCGAAGAACAGTACGTTGGTCTTGACGCCCGAGTAGGGCTGGAACACGCCGCCCGGCAGGCTGACGATCGTATGTACGTCGTAGCTCTCCAGGAGATCGCGCTTGACGTCGGCGAAGGCGTCGCCGCGGAACAGCACGCCCTCGGGCACGACGACGGCGCAGCGCCCCCTTGGTTTGAGCGAGCGCATGATGTGCTGCATGAACAGCAACTCGGTGGCCTGGCTCTGCACCGGGAAGTTGCGCTGCACCTGCTTGTTCTCTTTGCCGCCGAACGGCGGATTGGTCAGGATCACGTCGCGCCGCTCCTCGGCCGGGATGGCCCGCACGTCGGCCTCCAGCGTGTTGGCGCGCCGGATGTCGGGCGTGGAGACGCCGTGCAGGATCATGTTCATGCGCCCCAGCAGGCACGGCAACGGCTTTTTCTCGCGGCCGTGGAAGGTGTGGCGCTGCAGCGCCTCGGTGTCGGTCGAGGTCAGTTCGCGCGCGCCTTTCATGTGCAGGTAGGCCTCGACGAGGAAGCCGGCCGAGCCGCAGGCGGGGTCGTAGACGGTCTCGCCGACGCGTGGGTCGACGCGTTCGACCATGAAGCGCACCAGAGGGCGCGGCGTGTAGAATTCGCCGGTGATGCCGCTCTCACTGCCCATGCGCCGCAGCAGGTCTTCGTAGATGTGCGAGACGGTGTAGATGTCGTCCTGGCTCTGGAAGTCGACTTCGTCGACGATGGCGATGACGTCGCGCAGGTTGTAGGGGCTCTTCATGCGGTTGCCGGGGATGTCGACGAAGATGCCGGCGATGGCGGCGCGCTCGGGGTCGCCCGCGACGGGGAGCCCGCGCAAGTAGGGGAACAGTTCGCTGTCGATGAAGGCGACGAGCCGCTCGGCTGGAAAGTCGCGATGCGCCCACGCGCTCCAGCGGTAGGGGCCGTCAACGATGCGCCGGTAGACGCGCGGCGGCGTGTCCATCTCGGCCTCGACCGCCAGGCGGTCTTCGATGGCCTCGAAGACCTTGAGGAAGAGCAGCCAGGAGAGTTGCTCCATGTATTCGAGGCTGCCGGTCGTGCCGTCGTCGCGGCGCATGATGTCGCAGGCGCGCCAGATGTCGGCGGCTAGGTTCGCGCGGTTCACCCTTCCGATACTCCTAAACTATGCGTGCGGCGCCTGTATTCTGCCACGCGGCCGCGGTTGCCGGCCAGCGCTTGTCCGCTGCCAGTAGGGCTTGTGGAAAACTCTCTTCTCCCCCTCTGCCCCCAAGGGAAAGCCTCTCTTCTCGCCCCCCCCGCCCCCTCCGGGGGAGCCTGGGGAGATGCCTCCCCCCAGACCCCCGCCAACCACGGCGCGTGGGGATTAACATTACGGCCATACTCTGACGCTTTACGGACCCAGCCATACTCTGACGCTTTACGGTCTCGGCCGCAACCACGCGCGGCTGCATGCAACTCCCCTCTCCCGCGCACGGGAGAGGGGTCGGGGGTGAGGGCCGTGCTCTATGCTTCATACAATCTCCTGGTCATACTCTGCACAGCGGAGCGGTAGCGCGCGGCGTCGCCGAAACGGCGCAGCACGCCGGGCGCGAAGCCCATGCGGTCGAACGGCGCGGTCCGCAAAACGTCGGACGTCTCCAGTTCGTCCACGCCGCCCAGCCGGTATTTATCGAGCAGGGCCAGTAGCACCTCGCGCGCGGCCGGTGGATAGCTGTTGACGAAGTCGCCGTTGCGCGTGGCGAAGGCGGCGGCGCGGTCGTCGCGGCTGACCGGCTCGCGGCCGAAGGCGACGGAGGCCAGCACGTCGTAGGCGTCGGCGTCGGGGTGATGCAGCAGCGCGGCGATGGCCTCGGGCGAGACGTTGACGGCGAGCAGCGTCGCCAGCAGCTCTTTGCGCTGGGCGGAGTCGAGCCACAGCGCGCGCAACGTCGCTTCGTCGGCGGCGTGCTGGAACACCTCGGCCTTGGCGCGATTGATGTATTCCTGCACGGTTAGGCGCTGCCCGCTGCCGTCGAGTTCGAGGTAGATCTCGTCCTCGACGGTGATGGTCAGCCCCTTGACGGTGATGACGCGACCCCCCGACTCTTTGTGCGGCACGAGCGTGATGGCGACGACCACATGGGGGCCGGCGCTGGTCGGACAGGTGACCTGGCGGCGGCGATAGCCCGGCGCGGTGACGATGACGGTGACGCCGGTACGCGGCAGGTCTTTGCAGCCGAAGGCGCCGGTGCGGGTGGTGCGGTGCTGCTCGGTCGTGTTGGGGCCGCTTTCGACCAGCGCGGTCGCGCCCGCGATAGGGCGCTCGGTATCCTGGTCGAGGACCAGGCCGGTCAGGTAGTAGTCGGCGGGGCCGGCCGGCTCGGGGGGCGCCGGCGTGGCGACCTCCTCCCAGGCGTCGAACAGGCGCGTGGCATTGGTGTAGTCGACGATGCGGAACCACAGCTTGTCGGCGCCCTCGTCGACGCGGCTGCCGCGCCCGATGATCTGCTTGAACACGACGGGCGAGGCGATGGGCCGCAGGAAGACGACGTTGCGCAGGCTGGGGATGTCCACGCCGGTGGAGAGCAAGTCCACCGTGGTGGCGACGACGGGCGAGCGGCGGTCGCCGTCCTGGAACTGCTCGGTCAGCTCCGCCGCGTCGTGCTCCTCGGCCACGATGCGCACGGCGTAGTCGGGCAGGCCCAACCGCGGCCCGAAGTGGTTCTGCAGGTGTTTGGCTACGTCGGCGGCGTGCTCCTGGTTGACGCAGAACACGATCGTCTTCTGGGTGGGGTCGCCGGCGTCGAGCAGGTTAGCTAGGTGCGTGCAGATCAGGCGCGTGCGGTCGGGCAGGGTGATCTCGCGCTCGAACTGGCCCTGGTCGTAGCGGTCGCGCGGCGCGGCGTCGGGCGGCACGAACACCTCGGCGCCCTGTTCCTTGGCGTCGGCCAGCGTTACGCCGTTCTTGTCGACGTTGGTCTGCACACGGTGTACCTTATAGGTCGCCAGGAAGCCGTCGCGGATGCCCTGCGAGAGCGAGTAGCTGTAGACGGGCTCGCCGAAGTAGGCATAGGTGTCGACGTTGTCCTCGCGCTTGGGCGTCGCGGTCATGCCCAGGTGGATGGCCGACTCGAAGTGCGTGAGGATGCTTTTCCAGGTCCCGAAGCCGGAGCGGTGCGCCTCGTCGACGACGATCAGGTCGAAGAAATCGCGCGGGTAGCGCTCGTAGACGCGGCGCATGTCGCCGCCGGCCGGCTCGGGCGCGGTCTCGGCGTAGAGGCCCTGGTAGATGGCGAAGAGGACATCGCGGCTGGCGGGGGCTTTGCCCGCGTCGATCACGGCGCGGGCGTCCTCGAAGGCGGTGAAGGCATTGTAGGCCTGGTCGCGCAGCGTCACGCGGTCGGCCAGGAACAGGATGCGCCGCGCGCGGCCGGCGCGGGTTAGCTTCCAGGCGATTTGCAGCGCCATATAGGTTTTACCGGTCCCGGTGGCCATCGTCAGCAGCACGCGGCGCTGTCCCCCCGCGATGGCGCCGATGGCCTTGTTGACGGCGATCTCCTGGTAGTAGCGGGGCCGTTTGCCGTCCCCCTCGTAGTAGGGCACGACTAGCGGGTCGAGATAGGCCGTCGTTGAGGTGGCTACCTGCCGGCCGCTCGGGGCGTTGGCAGCGGCGTGGTTGGCGGCGGTGTAGCGGTCGTACAACTCGTCGGGCGAGGGGAAGGCGTCGAGGCCGCGCTGCCCCTGCGTACTGAAGTCGAACTCCTCGATGCCGCGTCCGTTGCTGCTATAGGCGAAGAGGAGCCCGAGTTGTTGGGCGTACAGCTTGGCCTGCTGCATGCCGGCCGTCGGGGCCAGCTTCTCCTCTTTGGCCTCGACGACGGCGAGCGGAAGCGCGCTGTTGTAGCGCAGCAGGTAGTCGGCCTTGAGCGGCTGTTTGCGCCGGGCCTTGTCGCCGACGAGGTAGATCTGCCCCTTGGTGAAATAGTGTTCGCGACTGATGCGGCTTTCGTCCCAACCGGCCGCGTGCAGGTCGGGGTCGATCAGCTTAGCGCGCGTATCCGCTTCGTTGTACAAGGGGCGACCTATCACTACACGCTCTACATGCGCGGGCTTTCGGCACGACCACGATGGCCGACGTCCGGCGCACGATGCGCATGGCTAATCAGTGCTATTATGGTAACCATTGCTAGCGGTAGAGGCAATAGCCCGCTATTCCCGCCAGCGCCAGGATGACGATGAAGTTGACGCGGCGGCTGACGGCCAGCCCAAAGGCCGCCGCCGCGATCAGCCACCCGGTCCAGTCGATGCCCGGCTGGCGTATCAGCGTCCAGAAGACGGCGAGGAGGATGCCGACTACCGCCAGTGAGATGCCGCGCATCAGGCCCTCGACCCAGCGGCGGTGTTCGATGCGGGCGTAGATGGCGGCCACGCCAAGCACGAGCAGCGCGGGGAGCGTGATCGCGACCAACGCCAGGATCGCCCCCAAGTAGCCATAGGTGAGGTAGCCCAGGCTGATCACCCACAGCCCATTGGGTCCGGGACTGATCTGGCCGATGGCGATGGACTCGCCGAAATCGGCCTCGCTGGCCCAGCCCGCGCCCAACAGGTCGCGATGCAAGCTCGGCAGATTGCTGAAGCCGCCCGACGAGAACAACGACGCTTTCAGGAACAGCAGGAAGTACAGCACGGGGTGGATCACGAAGGCCGCTCCTCGTCGCGTGAGCCAGCCATCACAGGAGCAGGCGCCGGCGTCGGCGTTTGCGCGCGCCAGGGGGTGAAGATGATGACTCCGAGCAAGGCCACACCGACGAGTACGACGGCGACCGGCAGCTTGACGAGAATCAGGGCCAATGCGGCGCCGAGCATGATGGCGCCGCTCACGCTCACCGACCGCGCACCCTCTCCGTGCGCGCGCCGCATAATCGGCCCGGCGAAGCCGTACGCGACGACCCCCATGACCCCTGCCGTCGCCGGTACGACGCCGCGCAGGATGGCATGAATCACCGTGCTATGCTGGACGACCTCGAAGCCCGCCGTCAGGCCGCAAGTGACGGCCACGCTGGGCAGCAACAAGCCGGCGAGTGAGACGACGATGCCCCAGGGCCCGCCCAATTTGCGCCCGATCAAGATCGTCAGGGCGATGAGGTTGATGCCCGGCGTAAACAGGCAGAGGTTCCAGAAGTGTCCCAGTTCGTCGGCCCCGATCCAGGGCCGCTTCTCGACGAACTCGCGCCGAATAAGCAGCTGCGTCGAAGCGCCCCCGCCGAAGGATTGGAGACCGATGCCGGTCCAGATGCGCAATAGCGTCCCGATCGTGGGCGCGCTGTTTTTCCGTGCTGTATGCATCAAGTGTTGCTTTCGTACGGCCCTCACCCCCACCCCATGGCTAACTGGCCCCCCGATCCCTAGCTGCGCGATCGCCGGTCTAGCGCCCTCTCCCTGACGCGGGAGAGGGGAGCCGCCCACCACGTCACGGGCTTCTCCCCTCGCCCCTTGAGGGAGAGGGGTTGGGGGTGAGGGCCGCAGCCGAGGGGCCAGTTAGCCATGGGCTGGGGGTGAGGGGACAACTGAATGGCCTTAAATATCCACACAAATGCTGTTCCTGTTCATGGTGTATAGGGTATCATGTTCTTGATTGCACATGAACCGCTTATAAACAGATGCAATCGGGGAGGGGTTATGGTCGCGACCGGCGAGCAAACCGTTAACATCACTGTCCGTGTCCCTGAGAGCGTTCGCACGGCGCTTGACGCCCTGGCCGAGGCCACCGACCGCACGCGCCAGTATCACGCCCTTGAAGCGCTCAAAGAGTACATTGAGCGCGAGGGGTGGATAGTCGGCAAGATACAGGAGGGCATGCGCGCCGCCGACGCCGGCGACCTTGCCACCAACGAGGAGGTAGACGCCACATTCGAGAGGTATGCGGCCTATCGCGAACAGCCGACCGAGCAGCGCGTGAGCTAATGCGTGTCAGGTGGACCAGACCCGCGCTCCGGGACTTGCGCGCGCTACAGGACTACATTGCGGAGGATAGCCCCGCCGCCGCTGACCGGATCACGCGGCGCATTCGAGACGCCGTGTCTCACCTAGCCGACTTCCCCGAGAGTGGGCGCCCTGGACGTGTCGGCAAGACGCGCGAACTAATCGTCAACAAGGGGCGCCACTTTGTTACCTACCGGGTCCGTGGTCAGGTCGTCTATATCATTGCTATGATCGACCTACGCCGTGGCGATGTAACGGAGATTATAAGCGACAGGACTGGCGAGACGCCCCTATGACTCACAAGAGGACGTATCTGCTGGCTGCCGTATACTGCTGTCATTAACAGCACCACACATTGTTATAGAGGCGCCATCCATGCTCCGTTTTGTGCGCCGGTCGCTCCTCGTCCAACTGCTGGGCGTGTACCTCCTTTTCGTCGCGGCCGTCCTGGGGGCCTATCTCGCGGTTAACTCCGTCGCCCAGCAGCAGGTGACGGCGGAGGTGAAGACGACCGATCTCGCGCTGGCGCAGGAGATCGCGCTCGACACCGACGCCAAGCTGCGCGGGGTCGAGGCGGCGCTCGTCCACCTGAGCCAACTCGACGCCGTGCGCCGTGGTGATGTCGGGGCGATGGCGGGCCTATTCCAAACGTTCGAGATAAATCGCCAGGATGTAGACCTCGTCTACTGGCTCGACGCCCATGGCACGCTCCAAACGTCCGCGCCCACCGATATACGCGCGGAGGGCGCTCCTTTCTCTGGCGCGACGGTTTTCCAGCGCGCGCGGGTAGCCTCCGGCCCCATCATCGCGGACGGCATCAGCGATTTAACGATCTTCAATGCCGCCGTGACGCTAGCGACGCCGGTGCGCGATGGGTCAGACCGCTTGCGCGGGGTCCTTGCCGCCAGCCTGTTGCTCAGCGACCTCAACCAGCCGCTCCAAACCGTCATCGCGGCTCAGGCGCGGCAGCATCAGAGCCTGCTCATCAGTATCGTCGACGCCGGCGGCCGGCTCATCGTGACGCAAGAGCAAGAGCGCCTGTTGCAGCCGGTGCTCGATGAGATGCCGGGCGCCTCCGACGCGCTCGCCGGGCGGCCGGCCTCGCGCATGGGTAAAGACGCGGCGGGGCAACAGTGGCTCTACAGCGCGGTCCCCGTTCCGAGCGCCGGCTGGGCCGTGGTGGTGCAACGGCCCGCGACCGAGGCATTGGCCGTCGTCGCCAACTTCCGTGGGTGGATTGGCGGCGCCGCCGGCCTGTTTGCCCTGGGCGGTTTGCTCTTCTGGCTTGTCTTGTTGCGCCGCGTCGTGCGGCCCCTGCACGCGCTGGCCGCCCGTCACGCCGCGCTCCCCACGCCCGGCGGTCCAACCCGCGTGGAGCCGGCGGCGCTCAGCGGCCGTACGGACGAGATCGGCGGGCTGGCGCGATCGCTGGACCGGCTGGAGCACGACGTCGTCACACAGTTGGCCGAGCTGCGCACGCTGCTCGATACCTCGAACGCCGTCGTCAATTCGCTCGACCCGCGCGCGGTCGGCGCGACCATCATCCATGAGGTGCGGCGGCTGGTCGATATACAGGCGGCCGCCGTCCTGGCGCCGGACGATGATGGCGTACTGCGCGTGCTGGTCAGCGAGGGACGCGACGAGCGCCACGATCGCGCGACGCACGTCCGGCCCGACGACTTGACGCGCCCCGCGGCGCGCGCGCTGCGTGACGGCCGTCCCGTCCAGATGATCGCCGGCGACGGTACCCCTTTCCCCCAACTCTCCCACGACGCGGGCTTCCGCGCCGTGCTGGCGATCCCGATCATCAGCCGGCACGTCGGCGGCGTGGCGCTGGTAGCGCACCGTACCCAAGCGCGGCGCTTCACCGCGCACGAGGTCGACCTGCTGCTGACCTTCGCCAACTATGCCACGCTGGCCTGGGAGCACGCCGTACTGTACGAGCGCAGCGATGAACGCCTCCGTGAAGTCGCGCGGGATAATGAGCGCCTCTATCGACAGGCGATGTCTGAGAAGCAGACGCTGGCCGCGATCATGGGCAGCATGAGCGATGGGCTGATCCTGACCGGCGTCGATGGGCATGTGCTCTACGCCAACCCCGGCGCCAGCGCGATGAGCGGCCTGTCCGCGACGGCGCTGCATGGCGGTCACATCGACGCCGTCCACGCCAGGTTGCGCGCCGCGGCGCGCGATCCCGCCGCCTACGACCGCCGGCTTGCGCAGGCGCGCGGGGGCGACGCGGCCTCGTGGCTGCTGGAGCGGGACTCCAACAACCAGCACGGTCGCGCTGGCCGGAATGACGGTGATGATCAGGACCAGGCGATCAGCCTGCGGATCTTCGACGTACGCGATGATGGGGGCCAGACCGTCGGTCGTGGTCTCCTGCTACGCGATGTCACGCGCGAGCGTGATGCCGACCGCTTCAAGACGACCTTGCTCGGCGCCGTCGGCCACGAGCTACGCACCCCATTGGCCACGATCAAGGGCTACGCGTCCACGCTGCTACAGGACGATGTCACCTGGTCCGGCGCCGATCAGCGCTCCTTCCTACAAACGATCAGTTCTGAGACGGATCGCCTCGCGCGGCTCGTGAGCAATCTGCTCGATCTGTCGCGTTTCGAAGCCGGCCTGTTGCAACTCCAACGGGACCCGTGCCGGTTGGAGGATGTCGTCGCCAGCGCGATCCACCGCACGCACGCGCCAGCCGCTGACCTCGCCGTCGAGTTGCCCCCCGGATTGCCATCGCTCGACGTGGACAGCGCGCGGATCGAGGTCGTGCTCCACAACTTGATCGCCAACGCCCTCGCCTACGGCAACGGCCGCGTGCGGGTCACGGCCGCGCCGCGCCAGGATACCGTCGTCGTGAGTGTGTCCGACGATGGGCCGGGTATCGACGACGACGAGGCGCCGCATATCTTCGAACGGTTTTATCGCGCCAGACGCGGCCACCAACAACGGTCGGGCGGGATTGGGCTTGGCCTGGCTATCTGCAAGGCGTTTGTCGAGGCGCATGGCGGCGCCATTTGGGCCGAGAGCGGCGCGCAGGGAACGACGATCTCATTCGTGGCGCCTGCTGCCGGCCTGACCTTAAAAGGTCATGGCAGAGATCAGACCTTAAAAGGTCACGCCGGCGCCAGCCGCGCGGGGTGAGACGTGTGTCGCACTCAAATAGACCTTTTAAGGTCAGGCCGCGTGGCGCCAGCATGGAGGACACCCGCGCCGGTTTGGGTATAGCAGACAATAATGTAGACGTGAAGGAGGGTCGCTGATGACTGCTGCGGACAAAGACGTTCGGCGGGCGCGGGAGCATATGGCGCCGCACGCGCAAAGCATCCTGGTCGCCGACGACGAGATGGCGCTGCGCGAGTTCGTGAGCCGCAATCTGCGCGCGCGCGGCTTCACGGTCTACGAGGCCGCCAACGGCCTGGAGGCCCTGGGCGTTTGGGAGAGCGAGAGGCCGGACCTCCTCATTCTCGACATTATGATGCCGCGCATGGACGGCCTGGAGGTGTGCCGCCGGGTGCGCGAACGCTCACCGGCGCCGATCATCGTGCTGACCGCGCTGGATTCCGAGAGCGACAAGGTGGCGGCGCTCGATCTCGGCGCCGACGACTATCTGACCAAGCCTTTCGGGGTCGAAGAATTGCTGGCGCGGGTGCGCGCCGTGTTGCGTCGTGTGCGGCCCGTCGCGGATAGCCCGCGCGCGGGCCTGCGCGTGTTTGGCGCGCTGGAGATGGAGGTCGATCTGGATGGGCATGTCGTCCGGCAGGCCGGGGTTGAGCTACGCGTCACGCCCACCGAGTTCGCGTTGCTTGCGCAGTTCGTAACTAACCCCGGTAAAGTGCTCACGCACCGCCTGCTCCTGCAACGCGTGTGGGGCGCCGAGTATGGCGACGAGACCGAGTATCTGCGCGTCTATATTGGCCGGCTGCGCCGCAAGCTGGAGCCGGACCCGGCCAATCCGCGCTACCTGCTGACGGAGCCGGGCGTCGGCTATCGCTTCGCGCCGTCGTGAGTCGTGAGTCGTGAGTCGGAAGTCGGGGTCGCCAGCGTGACCTTTTAAGGTCCGTCCCTGCCATGGTCTTTTAAGGCCAGGCCAAACCCGGTTGGGGGCCAAAGGAGGGTCATTGATGTCGTGGGCGTGGTGGGTGGGTCGCGGCCGGCTGGCGGCGCTACTGGGGTTGTTGGCGCTGCTGTGCCTCGCGCTCTCCTCCTGTAGTCTGCCGTGGGCCGGCGGGACGCCTGATATCGGCACGATCACCTTCGGCGCCACTATCCCGATCACGGGTGAGCGCGCCAGCGAAGGAGCGTACTCGCGCGACGGGTATCTTTTCTATATCCACACGATCAACCAGCAGGGCGGCATCACCATCGGGAGCCGGCGCTACCGCGTCGAGTTGACGTATTACGACGACCAGTCACGGCCGGAGCGCACGGCCCAGCTGTACAAGAAGCTCATCGTCCAGGACAAAGTCAACGCCCTGCTCGGTCCGTACAGTTCCCTCCTGACGTCGGCGGCGGCGCCGGTGGCCGAGCGGTACGGCGTCCCGATGGTCGCCCCGCACGGCTCGGCGGACAGTATCTACGCCCACGGCGACAAGTATGTCTTCAGCATCGTCAGCCCGGCCAAGAACTACCTGCGCGGTGTCATCGCCATCGTGCTGGCCAAAGATCCACGAGCCAAGACGCTCGCCTTGTTGGGCGAGAATGAGCCCTTCTCGCGCGAGGCCCTCGCCGGCGCCGCCGACTACGCGCGCGAACGGGGCATGACGGTAGTCGCCCAGCAGTCGTATCCCTCGCAGCCGAGCAGTGTCGCCACGCAGCTCACCGTTATCAAACGCGCGCATCCTACGTTGCTGCTCGCCGCCGGCCATTTGCAGGACGCCATCCTCATCGCGCGCCAGATCAGGGACCTGTGCCTCTCGCCCAAGGCGGTCGGCTTCAGCGTCGGCCCCTCGCTGCCGGAGTTCCACGCCATCCTCCAGTCCGAGGCCAACGACATCTTCGGCGCGACGCAGTGGACCAGTGCGCTCAAGTATCAGGGTGACGACCAGTGGGGGACGCCGAAAGCCTACGCCGACGCGTTCCGCGCCGCGTACCCTGGCTACGATCAGGTCCCGTACCAGGTCGCGGAGTCGACCGCGGCCCTCGTCGTCTTCCAGCACGCCATGCAGTCCGCCGGCAGCATCGACCCCCGCGCCGTGCGCGCCGCGCTCGCCAAACTGGACTTTATGACCTTCTACGGACGCATCAAGTTCGACGACCGCGGCGTCAATATCTACAAGCCAATGGCGGTCGTCCAACCGCAAGCGGACGGCAAGACGTATACAGTCTTCCCGCCCGATGTCGCGGAGCGAGCCCCCGTCTATCCCATGCCCCCGACCCCCTGCGGGTAATATTTATACAATTTTTATGCGGGGACCCCTTCTGTTTACACCGCGTTTAGGCGCTGGGCACCATACTACTCTCAACGTCGCGGTTTCCTTGCAGCCCGACACTGTGTGGTCAAGGAAACGCGGCACGACGAAGGGAGGTAGGAAGCGTACATGTCCCCGTCAATCAGTACAGAGTCGGACTGGCGGCCGGCGGCCCGCGACGCGACGCCGGCGATTGAGTTGCAGTCCGTCTACAAGCGGTTCCCGACGCCCACCGGCGAAATCTATACGGCCCTGCGCAATATTAACCTCAGTATCGCCCCCGGCGAGTTCTGCGCCGTGGTCGGGCCGACCGGCTGCGGGAAGTCGACCACGCTCACCCTCGTGGCGGGCCTGGAGCGCGCTAGCGCCGGCGACGTGCGCGTCATGGGCAAGCCCGTCGAGGGTATCGGTAAGGACATCGGCTACGTCTTCCAGTCCGACGCCGTTTTCCCGTGGCGAAGCGTCCTGAACAACGTCGCAGCCGGGCCGTTGTTCCGGGGCACGCCGAAGAAAGAGGCGTACGAGCGTGCGCGCGACTGGATCGACAGGGTCGGCCTGAGCGGCTTCGAGAGCTATTACCCGCACCAGGTCTCGGGCGGTATGCGCAAGCGCGTCGCGCTGGCGCAGTGCCTCATCACCGAGCCGCGCATCATCTTGATGGACGAGCCCTTCAGCGCCCTCGACGTACAGACCCGCGCGCTGATGGAAAACGAGTTGCTCAACATCTGGTCCGCCACCTCATCGTCCGTCGTGTTCGTGACGCACGACCTGGAGGAGGCCATTGCCCTATCCGACCGCGTGTGCGTCCTGACGGCCGGACCCGCGACGGTGAAAGGCATCTATACAATCGACCTCCCACGGCCGCGCAACGTGGCCGAGATCCGCTTCGAGCCGCGCTTCACGCAGCTCTATCAAGAGATCTGGGGGGATTTGCGCGATGAGGTGATGGTGAGCTATGAACGCGCCAAGAAGCAACCTGGTAGTTGAGGGGGCATATAATACCCCGGCCCCGCCCACGATCCCAGTCGACGAGCCTGTCTATGCGCCGAATACGGCCGCGCGGAAGCGGCGCACGCTCGTCAACGTCCTGCGCGCGCTGCTCCTGGTCGTCATCCTGGGCGGGTGGGAACTGGGCGCGCGCGTCGGCTTCATCGACCCCTTCTTCTGGGGACAGCCCTCCAAGATATGGGCCCAGATCGTGACGTGGGCGACCAAAGGAACGGCGCAGGGTCCGCTATGGGTGCAGATCGCCGTCACCATGGAAGAGACCGTGCTCGGCTTCCTGATCGGCGTGGTGCTGGGGATCATTTTCGGCATCGCCCTGGGGCGCGTCCGTCTCCTGGCCGATGTCCTGGGTCCCTATATCAAGGCGGTGAACTCGATCCCCCGTGTGGTGCTCGGCCCCATTTTCGTGATCGCGTTTGGGCTCGGCGTGCAATCAAAGGTCGCGCTGGCCGTCGTGCTGGTATTCTTCGTGGTCTTCTTCAACGCCTTCCAGGGCGTGCGCGAGGCGGACCGCAACCTGATCGCCAACGCGCGCATCCTGGGCGCGTCGCCGCGCCAGGTGTCGATACAGATCATCCTGCCGTCCGCCTTAACCTGGATCATCGCCAGCCTGCACACAGCTTTCGGCTTCGCTCTGGTCGGCGCCGTGGTGGGTGAGTTCCTTGGCGCGTACCAGGGCCTTGGTACCATGGTCCAGACCGCGCAAGGTACCTTCAATACGGAAGGCGTCTTCGCCGCGATGTTCATCCTGGCGGCGGTGGCGTTGATCGCCGAGGCGCTAGTCACCGCGCTGGAAAAACGCCTGATCAGCTGGCGTCCGGCGCAACTCGCCGATACCGGTCTGTAACCGCAAGACTTGTCCTGTCCATGCTGGAAAGGGGGTGGTAGCCGTTCGATCATGTCCATGCTAGGCGCTTGTCATAGCGACATCGACAATTTTTTGTCGATCTTGCTGCTCCGTCAGGAGCCTCTTGTTCCAAGCGAAGTCTTGGAACAAGGTTAGATACTACGCGACATATATTCGTTGTTGTTTATACACAATTCGATGAGGAGTTATTAGGATGATGCGTAAGCTCGTCACACCAGTGGCCCTATCCCTGACCGCGACCGTGGCTATCGCGGGACTGCCGTCCGTCCACAGCGACGCCGCTACCCGTGCCAGCGCGATGACGAACCTGTCGATCATGGTCGGCGGCATGAGCAAGCAGATCTACCTGCCCAACGAGTTGACAGCGAAGCTTGGGTACTTCGCCCAACAGGGTCTCAACGTGCAGTTGATCGACGAGGCCTCGGGCCAATCGTCCGAGACCGCCACGCTGGCGGGCCAGGTGCAGGCTGGGTCGGGGTCGTACAACCACACGATCGAGCTACAGGCGCTGGGTAAGGGCATGACGGATGTGGTCCAGTTGACGATCGCGCCGGGCGAAGCCGAGATGGTCGCCACCAAAAAGGCGAGTCAGATCAAGTCGGTTAGCGATCTCAAAGGCCGCAACCTGGGCGTCACCGAGCTCGGATCGGGCACGCAGACCCTGACCACCATTTTGCTGCACAACAAGGGCATTCAGCCCAATCAGGTCCACTTTATCCCCGTGGGCGCCGGCCCCACCTTTATCGCCGGGATGCAGC
>JAABUL010003924.1_pt1 | contig 20946 bp, 19 predicted proteins | sample 5559151 | NCBI WGS metagenome assembly JAABUL01 (sample SAMN10711876, study PRJNA513368) | rock metagenome | isolation source: Antarctica rocks | place: Antarctica: Victoria Land, Pudding Butte sud | reverse complement strand
GAAATCTTTGACTACTGAATGTGTACTATCTAGCAATGAAATTAGTTACTCATTAAAGTCATTGATTGACATTGAAGCAGCTGACTATTCGTTTATTGATGAATTAATCGCGCAGAATGTTTGTGATCATTTGCAAATTGAATTGTTATCTTTAATCAAGCTCAAGTCAATAAGAGAATTCGATGATCATTATGCAAAAAAGCTCATTACTCATGCAATTTATTTGAATCTGACTGTTCAAGATCATATGAAATGTTTCGTCTTTATGCTGATTACTCGATTGAGTCAGCATCAGATGATTCTTGAAAAAACATGAATGAATAAGATTAAGATAACAATTGATATGAGAAACGATCGTCTTCAATTTTCTGATTCAAAGACTCATATCAATGCTAGCTCGATTTTTCTTTCTGTCATCAAGAAAATTGCGATAGAACAGAAGAGTTCAATCTCTACTCAAATACTAAAGAGATTTACTTCTTCTGTTGTCACTCAACTCAGCGAGAAGTCATCTTCATTCAGTAAAATCGTGAAATCATTTAATTCAGTCAACTTCGCTTCGTCTTTTGATTCAATGAATATAGCAATGATAGAAACTGCAGCATATAAATCACTAGTCAAATGATTGAATGTGACTACTTTCGCGATCATTATCACGAAAATCGATCGACTTCTAAAAACAGCTAGAAATAAACTCGAAGATGTAGATCTACAAAAGCTTTCACACGAAGAAATCTTGAAAGAAGTCAAAGCTAAGCTTTCTTTGAAATATCATGACTATCTAAACGTGTTTGATTGAGCTATGACTGATTAACTATTCTCTCATCATCTCTACAATCACAAAATCGAGTTGACAGACGAGAAAATGTCTTCTCGAAGTCATCTCTATCATATGTCTGACTACAAGCTTCAAAAGATGAAGAATTACCTGATTGAACATCTGAATAAGAACTTTATATCTTTCAGCTCAATCTCATATGCTTCGCTCATACTATTTATCAAAAAGAAAGACGATAGTTTGCGTTTCTGCGTCAATTATAGAAAGCTCAATGCTTTGATCAAACGAAATCGCTATTCTTTACTCTTAATAGACGAAACTCTCGCTTGTATTCAAGATAGCAAGTATCTGACTCGATTGAATATAATAGTCATCTTCAACAAACTATGCATGCATTCAAGTAACAAAGATTTGACTATCTTTATTACTTCTTTTGACTTCTACAAATATCACGTGATGTCTTTTGAATTAATCAACGATTCAACTTTCTATCAACACTATATGAACGACGTGCTGTTTGATTATCTACATCAGTTTTGTCAGATCTATCTAGATGACATTATCATTTACAGCAAAACACTGAAGAAACATAAGAAACACATACGACTAGTTTTACATAGACTACGAGAGATTGATCTACAGATGAATATAAACAAATGCAAGTTTCACGTTCAGAAGATCTTCTTTCTGAGACTATTGCTATTCATTGAAGAACTAAAGATGAATTTCAGAAAAGTATAAGCAGTAGTTGAATGATTTACTTCTACAAACCTCACTCAGATGCAGTTCTTCGTCAACTTCTGCAACTTCTATCAACATTTTATAAAGAACTTTTCGAAGATTGTTCATTCTCTGATTCAACTAACTCAAAAAGAGATGATATTTGAATGAGATCAAGCTTGTCAAATGATCTTTGATCATATGAAGAAATGAATGACTGAAGCTTTTATTCTTCGTCATTTTGATCAGAATAAAAAGACTATTCTTGAAACAGACTCATTCAACTACGTCAACTATGATATACTTTCTCAGTACAACGACGAAGAAACATTGCATTCAATGATCTACTACAGCAAGAATCTGAGTCTCGCTGAGTGCAATTACGAGATCTATGACAAGAAACTACTAGCAATTATTCATGCCTTCAAGCATTGATGATCTGAGCTGAAATTGACTGAGCTACTCATCAAGATGTTCACTGATCATCAAGCTTTAACGTCATTAATAAAAGATAAAGAGCTAAGTAGACGTCAAATGTGCTAAGTACAAAAGCTTGTTGACTTCAACTTTAAAATCATGTATCGCTCAGATAAACAAAACATCAAAGTTGATGCATTGATTCATCGAGTTGATTTAGTTTCTAGAAGCTCAGAAGATGAGCACATTTGCTATCAATGAATCACTATTCTGACTTCAAATTGAATGAAAATTGCTGATCTGAAAAAGAACATCGAGAAATCAATCTATAAACAGATTCTTGAGACTAATGAAATCAACGAGAATTGTACACTACTTCGTGAAGTTGTATTAAAAGATGAAGCTCAATACAAAGATATTAAATTAAGAGATTGTCAAGTTCAGAATGAAATACTATATCAAAGTGATCTTCTATGAGTTTTCTTCAATGAGCATCTTCAAATGAAGCTAATTCGAAAAGTTCATGATCAATCTTCTATTGATCATTTCAAAATTCTCAGAACGATGAAGATCATAAGAAGATACTACTATTGATCTTCAATGCAAAAGACAATAAGTCAATATATTCAAAACTGCTACATTTGTCAGCGATTAAAGATTTCTCAAAATAAATTCAATGAACTACTACATTCTTTATTCATACTTGAACAGTAATGAAAGAACATAGTCATGAACTTCATCATCAACTTATCTTTTTCAAAAGGCAAAAACATCATACTAACAGTGATATGTAAATTGACAAAGAAACGACATTATATTTCTTGCTTTACTGATGACGAGAAAATCACAGCAGAAAAAACAGCTGAGCTAATGCTTCAGTGAATATATCAAATACACGATTTACTCGATTTCATTGCTTTGAATCGAGACTCTCAATTTATCTTCATTCTATGAAAGTCGCTTTGCAAAAGACTAGACATTAATCTTCAACTCTTCACAGTCTATCACTCTCAGATCAACGATCAAAGTGAATGAGTCAATCAGAACGTTGAAAGATATTTTTGATTCTTCTGTTTATACATGCAGAATGACTGAGCTAAGCTACTACTCATGATCGAGTTCGTTGACAATAATGCTCTGTTCTCAGTCATCTTTTCAATCTCTTTCTTTCTAAACAAAGACTTTCATTCTCATATGAGCTTTGAACTCAATATCATTGAATATAAAAGTTTTCGTGAACGCTTGCAAACGACTAAAGTCGAGAATATATCTGAACATATGAACAAAACACTGAAGTTTGCTCGCGAGTCGCTAGTCAAAACACAAGAACAAACGATGAAACAAGTCAATAAGCATAGAAAAGAAGTTGATTATGAGATCAAATCAAAGATGTTTTTGAATGAAAGAAACATCGTTACAGCGAGATCTTTCAAGAAGTTAAATGACAAAATGCTCAATTCTTTCATCAATTTAGATCTCATCGACTCTTCATATAAACTGAAATTATCAAAGTCTATGCATGTTCATGATGTATTTCATTCTGATCTGCTTCGCTCTGTCGTTGACGATTTCTTGCCTGATCAAAAGAATGAACTCTCAGATTCAATAGTGATAAACGACGAAGATGAGTGAAAAATCAATGATATATTGAATTTTCGTCGATATCGAAGACGACTTCAGTATAGAGTCAAATGAAATGACTATGACAATGATCTCAATTGATACAACGCTGATGACGACAAATTTATGAACGCTCAGAAGATTGTTGATGATTTTCATATTTGATACTCGAACAAATTACGCTAATTAACAATTCAATCAATCACGATTTAACAGATCTGAGTCTGTGAAATCATGATTGAGCAATCAATCAAGTCGAGCAGAAAATACATTCATGCAAACATGAATTGTCGAAGAAAGAGAGTAATGTCACGATTCTAGCCTTGTCAGACTCAGTCTTCTAGCCTTGTCAAATTTATTCTCGCTTCGTTATCTTGACTAGTTTCTATTGAGTCTAGCGTCGACTGAGAAACACATATATGTAGTTAGCTTCTTTTCTGTAGCTATCTTTCTTTCTTAGCATTTATCTTCTAGTTAAATGACATTCATATTGACTTGTTTTATGCTGATTTCTAACACAAGTCTATGAGTGAAATTACAGCTCTAGATACAGCTAAAGTCTTTTATCATGCAATATGAAAACATCATGAATTATCTAATTCAATCATCTTGAATCATGAAACTTAGTTTATCAATCACTTTGAAGATGAACTTTGTACTCGATTGAAGATTCAAGCTCGATTGTCAACTGCGTTTCACTCAGAAACGAATGATTAAATTGAAAACATTAATAACGGTTTGAAACAATATCTTTGAGTCTTCATGTTCTTTATGCAGAACGACTGAGCTGCATGACTGTCATCAGCTGAATTTGTCATCAACAATCACTTCTTCAAAAGCATTTAATGCACGTCGTTTCTAGCTAACTTTAAACAGCATTCACGAATGAGATTGAAATCAAAAAAGACTCAGAAGAACATTATTGAACACTTGAAATGAATATATGTTGATCTGTTTGTTCAGAAAATGAATTGAATCAATGAAATTCTGCGAGAACAAATGATCTTAGCTCAAGCATATCAGAAACAATCTAATTTTTATTGACAACATTCTCTCAAGTATGCAATTGATGATATGATTTGATTAAATGCTTGCAATTTGATGATTCATTAACTCAGCAAGAAGTTATTTAATAAATTTGAGAAATCTTTTAAAATCATCAAAATTGTTAGTTCTCATTCTTATCAGCTAAAGTTGCTCAATAACTGATTCTATTTCAATGTTTTTCATATTTATTTACTTCATTCTGCAATCAACAATTTCTTATCTGAACAAATATCTTCTGCGTCGTTTTTGATAGTCTTCATTGAAGAAGTGCTTAGCTGAAAGATGAATGAAATATTGAACTTTTGAGTAAAGAACTCTCAGCTAAAGTATTTAATTAAGTGAACTGAAATAGAAGAAAATAGTTGAGTAAAGTTTGCGAATGTGATGAATGTCATTGAAGTCATGAACGTTTATCACGCTTGAAATTTCAATTGTTCAAGTAAGAATTCATGAATTGCTTACGTGCAAGAAAGCAGCGACTCAAAATATGAATCAGAGAATTAAAAGTCTTGCAGAAGCTTCAACTTCAAAAAGAAAATCTATTGTCATGATTTTAGCATGTGTTACTTGAAAAGATGTTGGAAAAAGAAATGTTAAATCACTTAAATGATGTTGAACAATATTATAAATGATAATAGACGTGAGATTATCAGTGATATTATGAAAGTCTCTTGATATGAATGATACTCAGCATTCATGAGGTATAAAAATTTCTGAATAATTTTTTTCTTTTCTTTTTTCTTCGTGCAACATCTTGTATTTAAAATCTAGTTATTCTGATTTTATTCTGATTTTATTCAGCTTTCAGTTTGTGACAGCTAATCACTTTCAACAGATCAAATGCAAGAGTGTTCTGTCTCAGTTTTCATCATCATGATAACAAGATACTGAATTGAATAATTTTCATAAGCGATTTCTCTCATAGTTTTGCGTTTTATTTGACTTTCTCATCAGCGTGCAGATTGCTTGTAGCATACGCATTAAGATTATCAAAGTCTGCGTGATCATGAAAACTCTGCATGCAATCAATGCACAGCGCTTCATTATCACGCAGCATCTCAATGTTATTCAAACTTTTAATAATTTCTAAACTTTACTGTAGTTAAACAATAGATTTATTGAAAATATGTTGCATACATTGCATGCAACATACATAAAACATGATCTTTATGCTGATTTCTCTCTTAGCAAGAAATAGTCTTTCTTCTTGCAGCAGATTCACAGTTCAAGATGAGTGAAATCTCTCACTGCTCAAATTTCAACAGTTTACTTCTTAAGCATGAGTTGCAGATGTTTCGTCAACAATATGCATGTGTATCACAGTCAATTTCTTCTTTAATCACATTAACATGTATTACTATTCTTTCAAACTATATAAACAATGTTTTCAACTAGAAATTGATTTTATCATTAAGACATTCAAGAGTCAAAATTCAGTGAAGAAATAAGATTCTTAAAATCAACAATCATCATTATTATATATTATGTTTTGCAAATGTTTGCTTCGCTTGTAAAATGTACAATTCATTTATTTCATGTTATCTGTAAAGATCTTTCTCATACAAATTGATTGTATCTTGCAAAAATGTTCATATGTTACACTTTTAATCAGACAGCATAGTTCAATCATTCTTTACTAACTCACTTATGTTTCTCTTCTTTTAACAAAGTCTTCTTATCAATGTATTACTTATGTATAAAATGTTTGTGCTTGAACATTTGTAAAATGATATTAATGAGATTCTTGAGTTTACTCATGTTAAACTTAATGAGTCTTATGAGTTGCTTATATTATAGTAACAGACATGCAGTTTTAACAAGATTTATACATAGTTAGCATGTAAATTTAAAGAATGTTCATGATTTAAGTTCTTTCTGCTAATCATCTTCAACAAATCAAACACAAGAATATTCTGTCTTAGTTCTTGTCATTATGATAACAAGATATTGAATTGAATGATTTTTATAAGCGATTTTTCTCATAGTTTTGCATTTTATTTAACTTTCTCATCTGTGTGCAGATTGCTTGTAACATGCACATTGAGATTATTAAAGTCTACGTGATCGCGAAAACTCTGCATGCAATCAATGCACAGTGCTTCATCATTATGTAACATCTCAATGTCATTCAAACTTTTAATAATTTTTAAACTTCACTGTAGCTAAACAGTAAATTTGTAATCAGCATCATGTACAGATGAATTTCATTGCTAATCACTAACGTCTTGAATAGATGAAATCTTTGAGCGAAAGATGCATTAATGTTTGCAATACATTTTTTGTAGTTTTTTCATTAAAAATTTCATTGACTTTTGTGAAACTGTATAATTGCACATTTACTCATTTAAGTTGTCATTAAGAAATTAAGTCATTTACATCTAAATTATATCTTTGCTTCTTTGTGAATTGAAGCATTCAGAAACGTCATTTTTTTTGAGGTTAAAAAGCGAAAGATGAGTCTATTAGTTTTTATCAAATGAGCATGTATAATCTTGCATGCTTATTAAGTCTTCTGTGTTCTGTCGTTAATTTAACTGCGTAGTGTGACTTAATTCTGTAGCTTGTTCAAATGAACATGTAGCAAAAATGTGTATGTTTCAACTTTCAGCATTTTAATATTTACTTTTTTGAAAATGTTGATCACATGACATAACACTTGATTCTGAAGAGTTTCTAACCTTCATTTCATATTTGACAATTTCTCTTCTTTATTGCGTTGATGTCATATTGATGCTTTGAACGTCATTCTCAATTTTATTATTGCAAAGTATATTTATCTTGCTTTTGTGAATGTAGTCTTTCAGATGAAGATCTCAAGTCAACTAAGCATCAGCATCTTGATGATGTGATCTGCTTCTATTTGACGAAAATGTGAATTTCATTGTAGTTTCATGTTCAGTTGCACTTCAAGAACTTGTACATCTGATTTCAACTTTATTATTGAGTTTTCTATGCATAAACTGACTGTCATGTCGAATCTTTTTGACTTATGAATGAAGTAAGTGAGTTTGTATTTCTCTGAAACAAACGTAGCGTTATAAGTTCAAGCTCACTTTGCACAGACGTCATGTGCTCAACTCAGTGATTCACAGATTGATTCTGTAATTTTGTCATAGATCAGAATATTGATGTCATTTACAAAGTCAAGCACTTTGATTTTGATTTCTAAAGCTTTGCATTTTTCAATTAAGCTTGCGTTAAAGAATAGAAAGAGAATCAATGATATGAGAAATCTTTGTGATATGTCAGCATTTATTTGTTGCATCATGCTGATTTATTCATTGAACATCAGCAATGATTCTCTGTCTTTCAAAAAGTTGCGAGTTTATTCAACTATGTAATTCAATGTTCTTTTCATTCTTAAAGTATGCAGAAGTTTAGTGTGCAAGACATGATTGAACATCTCAATGATGTTTAAACTAAGCATGAAGATTATGTACTTAATTTTGCAGTCTCATACTGCATGTACTTGATTCACTAGTAGATTCAGCGTTGAGATCACAAATCACTTACATCTCACTCTCATTTAAGCGTTCAAAAGTATGTAATGAGTCTCAGTAATATTATTTAATCTTTTGATCATGATTGATTTTAATGTTTTATTCATGATGTTTAGCAAAGCAATGAGTTGATACATTTTCAAGTCAATGTAATCACTCTTCTTTAATTTGCAAAGTACTATTGTTTGAGCTTTTTTGAACTGCTTCAAATAATATTTGTGAGTTACATATGTATTGAATAAACTAATTAGTATTGAAGTCAGTTTTGTTAAACTCACTTGAAACGCTTTATTTGAAATTTTGAATGCATCTGATGCTTTGTTGACTTTTACTCGTTGAATCATCTGTCTCATCTCATCTTGTGATAAGACTGAATTGAACAACATTGTTAATAATATAAATGAACTTGAAATGTCACTGATGTTTGCTTAAAACAATGATGAAAAGAACTTCTTTCATAGCATCTTTGTTTTTTCTTTGAATGAGTCTGCTATGTGATTGAAATCATTGCTCTTTAATGACAAAAACTGCAAAAGTTTCTTAAGAAGCTGACTTTTAATTCTGACTCATTTTGCGAAGCATCAAATTGATTTCAATTCATTGCTCAGCTTATGCATCTGTGATTTAAAATATGAACATTTTGTTTTTTTAATGTTTTTGTTTTTGTGATTATTGTATCTCAGATAGTCATTTCATGTCTTTAAAGTACTCTGCAATTTTTATATGATTTGTAAGCATCATATTTTTATTACAACTTTCAAGCAGATTTAGTTTTAAAAGTCTCATACTTAAATTAATGATTTATTGAAAATATGTTGCATACGTTGCATGCAATATACATAAGACATAATCTCTATGCTGATTTTCTTCTTAGCAAGAAATAGTCTTTCTTCTTGCAGCAAATTTACAGTTCAAGATGAGTGAAATTTCTTACTGCTTAAATTTCAACAATTTACTTTTTAAGCATAAGTTGCAGATGTTTCATCAGCAATATGCATGTATATTGCAGTCAATTTCTTCTTTAATCACATTGATACATGCTATTATTCTTTCAAGCTATATAAATAATGTTTTTAACTAAAGATTAATTTTATCATTAAGACATTTAAGAATTAAAACTCAGTGAAGAAATAAGATTCTTAAAATCAACAATCATCATCATTGTATATTATGTTTCACAAACATTCACTTCACTTATACAATGTGCAACTCATCTGTTTTGCATTATCTGTAGAGATTTTTCTCATGCAGATTAATCATGTTTTGCAAAGATGTTCATATGCTACACTTTTAATCAAACAGCATAATTCAATCATTCTTTACTAACTTGCTTATGTTTCTCTTTTTTTAACAAAGTCTTCTCATTAATGTATTGCTCATGTATAAAATGTCTGTATTTAAACATCTGTTAAATGATATTAATGAGATTCTCAAGTTTACTTATATTGAATTTAATGAGTCTTGTGAGTTGTTCATGTCATAGTAATAAACATGCAGTCTTAACAAGATTTATACATAGTTAACATGTAAATTTAAAGAATGTTCATGATTCAAGTTCTTTCTGCTAATCATTTTCAACAAATCAAATGCAAGAATGTTTTGTCTTAATTCTTATTATTGCAATGATAAAATATTGAATTGAATGATTTTCATAAGCGATTTTTCTTATAGTTCTGCGTTCTATTTAACTTTCTCATCTGCATGCAAATTGCTTATAGCATATGCATTAAGATTATCAAAGTTTGCATGATCATGAAAACTCTGCATGTGATCAATGCACAATGCTTCATCATCACGCAGCATCTTGATGTCATTCAAACTTTTAATAATCTTTAAACTTTACTGTAGTTAAACAGTAAATTCATAGTCAGCATCATATACAGATGAGTTTCATCACTGATCACTTTATACTCATTATTTTATTTTATTTCATATCATTTATTAATTAATTAACAATGAGATTCATTTATACATAATGTTGATTATGAATTTTTAGATTTTTATTGCAGAATAAAAGTTAAAAAAGTTAAGAAATCTTAATTTAATGCAGTTTAATCAAAGTTAAAACATTATGTAATCATGAAAGTTATCATGCAAAGTTTTCATTCATGTGACAGCATTCTTTCTAACAGTTGCAATTCACAAAGAAGATTAATAATAAGTTTTTTTCTTCTTCATTAAGTGCATGCAGTCTATGACTATGACATTGTTTAGACATTATGCATATGTTAAATTACATGTATCTTGATCAAAGTTGCTGCTTTATATCTTTTCATTAATCAATCACATTAATAGTTTGTGCAAACAAGTACTTTCAATCAAACAACTTCTTTCTTTCATGCTTTCGTTTTCTTGTCTTTTCATGTTCTTTTCACTCTACTTTTTCATTCTTAATAATCATTTTCTTGTTGCAATTCAAGTACTTTTCAAGTACTTTAGCATTGCAATTCTTTCAATCTTGATAATAAACAACGTCAATATAGTATTCATGTTTTTGAACTGTGCTTTTGCTTTAAGCTGTAACTGTTCTGCTTTATAATGTTTGCAGTTCAGTAGTAAGTGCTTCAACGTTTATCTCGCCTTGCATATTTCATAGCATTTGTTCAAATTATTCTTTGATAATTGATGCAAATAGCTTTTAAAATAGTCATGTTTCATTTTTAGCTGTATAAACGTTGAAAACGTCAGTCTGTCTATTTTTCGAAGCTTGTTTAATGATCTGTAACTCAGATTCACTTTTGCTGTGTGCTTCTGATACTGATCTTCTTTTTTGATGCTGTCATTTCATGCAATTAATCATTGCTCTTTTGTCTCTTTGTCTATTTGCTTTTTGATGAAGTTCATTTTTATTTTATTTTTTATTTCTTCATTAAGTGCATGCAGTTTATGACTATGACACTGTTTAAACGCTATGCATATGTTAAATTACATGTATCTTGATCAAAGTCATTGCTTTATATCTTCTCATTGATCAATCATGTCAATAGTTTGTGTAAATAAGCACTTTTAATCAAACAACTTCTTTCTTTCATGTTCTCATTTTCTCATTTCTTTGTGTTCTTTCATTCACTTTACTTTTTCGTTTTCAATAGTCATTTTCTTGTCATAATTCAAGTACTTTTCAAGTATTTTAGCATTGCAATTCTTTCAATCTTGATGATAAACAACATTAATATAATGTTCATGTTTTTGAACTGTGCTTTTGCTTTAAACTGTAACTGTTCTGCTCTATAATGTTTGCAGTTCAGTAGTAAGTGCTTCAACGTTTGTCTCATCTTGCATATTTCATAGCATTTGTTTAAATTATTCTCTGATAATCAATGCAAATAGCTTTTAAAATAGTCATGTTTCATTTTTAGCTGTATAAATGTTGAAAACATCAGTTTATTTATTTTTCAAAGTTTCTTTAATGATTTATCAAAAATATGTTGCATACGTTGCATGCAACATACATAAGATACAATCTTTATGCTGATTTTCTTCTTAGCAAGAAATAGTCTTTTCTCTTGCAGTAAATTCACAGTTCAAGATGAGTAAAATTTCTTACTGTTCAAATTTTGACAGTTTACTTCTTAAGCATGAGTTGCAGATGTTTCATCAGCAATATACATGTGTATTGCAGTCGATTTCTTCTTTAATCATATTGACATGTGCTACTGTTTTTTCAAGTTATACAGATAATATTTTTAACTAGAGATTAACTTTATCATTAAGACATTCAAGAATCAGAACTCAGTGAAGAAATGAAATTCTTAAGATTAACAATCATTATCATTGTATATCATGTTTTACAGATGCTCACTTCACTTGTAAAATATGCAACTCATCTGTTTTGTGTTATCTGCAGAAATCTCTTGTTACGAATGTGTCAGAATTAATTAGAGCTAGTCAATGATCTAGTCAAGATCTGATCTAGATCTGACTCAGGTTTAACTCAGATATAACTCAGCATCTTTTCTCTTTTCTAGCATCTTCTAATCAGCTTCTATTGTCTTCTTGATAAACACACTTCTTTGTGTTACGAATAGTCAACAGATTTCTATGACAAACATATTTCTTTATGTCACAAACATTTTTCAAATCAACATCTTTCTTGTGTTTCAACACGTCTTCTTTGAGACTAGCGTCAATCTGAGTAACTACTATATAAAGCATGTTCTTCTTGTCTTTTGTATCTTCTTTCTTCTGTATTTTTAAAGTCTTAGTTATAGCTATCTCTATAAATCAAACATTCTAGTCATGCATGCACTCTGATTAGTTTTTAGACACGATTTCAACATTACTTTAAGAATTCATTAATCACATGATACTGATTTCTATACTCATTCAAATTCACTCAACTGACAATGAAATGAGTATAAAGAAATTTGTGTATTTGATGATCAACAACATCGAAAGACAGAACAACATCAAGAAATCAATAAAATCAACGAGAATATACAATCATGTGATTGCTAGAGAATCTATCGCTCAGTTCGTAGCATCAGTTCAAATCGATTAATAGAATCAACGATAAAGAATCTTCATTGATTACTTGAGAATCACAAAAAATTCTTTCAAATTAGTAATACTTTTTTTAAAGATTAAACACTTTAACAAATAATCTCACTATTTATTGCTAAGCATCATCATTCACTTGATTATTAAAATCTTTATCATGATTTGATCATCTATGAATACTCAACTTGATTTCTTCAAGAGTAATCAAAGTCTCGATTCAGTCATTTATCTTGAGTTATCTTCTCATTTATCAAAATTTCTTAAAACTGACTTCATATGAAAACATCATCAATTCTTGTCTCACTTTCAGACACTTGATGAATCTCTGAAAGTCTTTATCTTCTGAAATATCAAAAATGTAAAGCAGTTACAACACTGAGTTAAACAAGACTCAGAAGTTTTTCTAGAAGATTTAAACAATCTTTGAACTCAATGAGATTTAAATGTAGAAGTTTGTGAGCTATTTGATAAAATACTCAGCGAACAAATATGAAAGATTCATTTCGAAGAAATTGATTAAGTAAAAGAATGATCGAATCTAAATCTTAAAAAGCTTCAAGATCAGATGATGAAACTACAACATCAACTGCAATTGACTAAAGAAGATACTTCTACTTCTTTCATCATGTTCAATTCATTCAAGCAATCTCAAAAGCTTTCAAATTCATCTTTATTTACTGATGAAACAGAATCTTTCTGAAATGATTAACAAGAAAAGATTCGTGACAAGCTAGAGATCAACATCGATCATTTCAATACTGATAAAGTCATACTGATTTATATTCACTTCAGAATCAACAAAAATGCAGTCAAAGCTACTTTAGCTTGACATTAACATGATTCATTAAATCTTTATAAAATGATTAATGATTTGTTAGATAAACTTGCTCAGCTATATGATGATCTCGACAAAGAGACAAACTTTCAAAGAAAATATGCTAATCTCATTCAAGAAAGAAGCAAATTCAACAACTTTTATTCAATATTTCAACGTCTGTTCTTTTATCTAAAGTATCATGAAAAGCAATTGATCATCAATTTACAAGACAAGATAGTTTATCATCTTCATGCAGCTTGAAGTAGTCAGCTGATTCAGTCAAAATCTCTTAATGAAATTCATAGTTATCTGATTCATTTGAACAATGAGCATAAAGTCATGAATGACATCAAAGAAAAGAAATTCTTGATCAAAGTTAGAAAGCAAGTCATCTTTGCTGAGAAATAAGATTCATTGAATCTTTATAAAAAGATCAAAGTTACTACATTCATTAATCATTCAAAGTTGTATGACGTGATTTTAACTAACGTCAAATACATTGATTTACAAGCTGAAATTTATTTCATTTGTTACAAATCAGATCATACTTCTAGAAAGTGCTCTGATTAATTGAAAGTCAATGCATTAAAAGATGATGAGTTTGATTAATTTACATTGAACTCTGAGTTTAATTCTGATTCAAAAAACTAACTATCTCTTTCAGAGTCATTGAAAAGATAGAAATCATATTTTTGTGCAGTCAAATTGAAGTTCTATTGAAAGAAAATTATTTTGAAAAGTCATTTCTGATCAATGCTTCTCTTATTTCTCAAAGCAATTCTTTCAGTCTTCGCTCTTTGATAGATAGTGATTTCGTCATCTACATGATGATACATGACAAGCTAGTCAATAAAGTATGTCAGAAACTTGAAATACAATTTATATTACTAGCAAAAGAGAAGTTAATATGAGACTATGATGAGAAGTTAGTTAGAAAGACTATTACTCATAAGATTTTACTCAATCTTATGATTGAAAGTCATAAGAAATTGACTATGTTAATGCTGATAGCTGATAATGAGTATCATGAAGTTATATTGAGCAAATTCTGAATGAATAAAAATGAAATATTATTGAACATAAAACATGATAATAAATTCATACACTCTTGTGACATCAATTAAGTCGACTCATGAGAAACTCTATGCTATCTATATCGAGTGAACAAAACTCTCTGAGATAGAAAATCACTCGCTGTTTATACAACTGCTTTGCGCAGTCGAAACTATCATTATGAGACTTTGTATCAAATTAGTTTGCATTGATTGCACGTTAAAGAATGAGTGACTCAGTCACTTTTAATTGCTTCAGAAGCTTCGTTTTCATCATCATTCTTGCAGTTGCTCTGAGACTCGTCGTGATAGCGATGATTATTCAATAGTTCAAGAAGTTGACATCTTGTAGCATTCTTGATTGCAGATGCAATCAGTTCAAGCAATGCATGAGTACATGTTTCATTGTTTGATGATTTCAGTTGCAGTTGCATTGCATGCTATCTGCATCTGAAACGTTTTTGAAGTGCAGATAAGCATTCAGATTTATGCATTCAATTCTGATGTAAGTGATGAAAGTGTTTTCAATTTTCTGAAAATCATTTTGCATCTTTATCATCTTGTTAAACAAATGCAATCTTTGTGTTGAGATGACGTGAACATCTGCAATGTGTTTTCTATATTTTTTTCATCATTGCTTTCACTGACTTCTGTGAAACTGCGTTATTGCAATGCTGTCACTAGTTGAAATCGTTGCAGCGAGAGCTAATCACTTGCATTTTGACTGTATTTTCACATTTTCTTGAATTGAGTTGTTCAGAAGCATCACTTTCTTGATGATGAAAGAGTGAGAGATGATGCAATTAATGCTCATCAGATGAATGCATATCAGTTCACATGCTTGTCTGATTTTCTGTGTACAATCATTGACTTGACTGCGTAACGTGATCTTGTCTTGCAGCATGTTCAGATAAACATGCAGCAAGCTTATGTACATTTCTGCTTTCAGAGTCTCAATGCTTACTCTTTTGAACATTTTTGCAACGTGACGCAGAGTCTGATTCTGTAATGTTTCAAGTTTGCATTCTTTATCTGTCAGTTCTTTCTCTTTTTCTCACTGATGTCAAACTGATGCTTCAAATGCAATTTCTGATCTTACTACTGCTGAGTATATCTGTCTTGCTTTTGTGAAGATAGCTTCTCATGTAAAGACTTTGAGTTGATTAAGTGCTAGCATTCATGTGACGTGATTCGCTTCAATTTGACGAAGATGCGCGTCTCATTGCAATTTCATGTTCAGTTGTACTTTCAGAACTTGCACGTCTGATTTCAACTTAATAACTGAGCTTTTTATTTGTATGTTAGTCATCATGTCAAATCTCTTTGATTTTCTGATGAAGTGTGTAAGTTCATACTTTTCTGATGCAAATGTTGCGTCATGAGTGCAAGCTTATTTCGCACAAACATCATGCATTCTGCTCAATGTTTTGCAAATTTCTTCAATGAATTTATTGTATGCTAGAATGTTAATGTCATTTATGAAGTCAAGCACTTCAATCTTAATTCTCAATGCTTTGCAATTCTCAATCAGACTTACATTGAAGAATAGAAAGAGAATTGATGAAATGAAAGATCTCTGTGATATGTTTGCATTTATCTCGCGCATGTCACTCATTTATTCATTGAATCTCAGCAATGTTTCTTGATTCTCAAGAAAGCTGCATGCTCATTCAACTATGTAGTCTGAAGTTCTTTTCATTTTCAAAGTATGCAGAAGTCTGACGTGCAAGACTTGATTGAATGCTTCAATGATGTCTAGACTTAGCATGAACGCTACGTATTTGATTTTGCAATCTCATACTGTGTGAATCTGATTTACTAGTAGATTTAATGTCGAGATCATGAATTACTTGCATCTCGCTCTCATTTGAGCATCAGATAACATATGATGAGTCTTAATTATATTGCTCAGTCTTTTAGTCATGATCAACTTCAGAGCTTTGCTCATGATATTAAGCAGAGCAATGAATCAATATGTTTTCAAATCAGTATAATTGCTTTTCTTTGATTTGCATAGTACTATCATTTGAGCTTTTTTGAACTGCTTCAAATGATATCTGTGTGTTACACATGCATTGAATAAACTCATCAATATTGAGATCAGTTCTGCAAGATTTGTCTGCAGTGCTCTGTTCAAAATGTCTGAAACATCTGATGCTTTGTCTGCTTTTACTCTTTTGATTATCTGTCTCACTTCATTTTTTGAAATGTGTAAGTCAGATGACATTGTCAAGAATATAAATGAGTTTGCGATGTTGCTGATGTTTGTCTGAAAAAAAGAAAGAAAGAATTTTTCTTGCAATATCTCGATTTTTTTCTCGAATGTCATTGTCATTTGATCAGTGTCACTTCACTTTAATGACAAAAACTGAGAAAGTTTTTTAAATAGCTGACTTTCAATTCTGACTCATTTTGCGAAGCATCATATCAACTTGAATGCATCACTCAGCTCATGCATTTGTGATCTGAAATGTGCACACTTTGCTTGTCAAATGATCTTGTTTTTATGATCATTGTGTTTCAGATATTCATTTCACGCATCTAATGTACTCTGTGTTTTTCATACAATTCATAATCATTTTGATTTCGTTACTATCTTTGAGCAATTCAAATTTCAGAAGTTCTTTGCTTAACTTGATGACTTTGTCATAAAAGTAAATTTCTCAATGATCTTCTGTAGCATCTTGATAACTTCACACACTCTTTCGTTCATCATCATCTTGCTGTTCAAAGAACGATTCGACGAAAGATGCATATGCAGATACACACTCAATGCTTCTGTGTTCATTTTCTTTCATAATCATTAAGTTGAAGACTGTACTGAAGTTGTTTATAGACACAGTTTTATGACAATTGAAAGATAATTCAACTCTTGATGCAGATCAATGTGTACTTTGCACTTGCGTGTCATGAACTGTATTTTCTCGCTGCTAAAGACTAAATCAATAGTTGTAAACTGATTGTGAGTCTTGCAAGTAATAGTGTCTGATTTCAGCAATAATTTCAGCTTAACATTAGTAATAATGTCAAGTAAATTGTTGACTGCTGCATATCAAGTGAAGCATCTTCATTCTTCTCAATGAGAGTGATGTAGATTGAAATCTTTCATGATCAGTTGTTTGCAGTTGTTTTTGAGTAACTCGCTCAAGCAAGAAATGATTGAAGATCTTTTTGTAAATGTAGAGAACAATGAACATGAATTGTAAATGTTTATAAGTTGCAACGTCTGCATTTCATTGTCTGTGTTGTGAGTTAATATTCTGATTAAACAGATGTCTGACTCAGCTGTTTCTATCATTCTGTCAGAATCATGTCTAGATGATACAATCAATGAAGGTCAGAGTTGATAGTGCTTGATCTTTAGAGATAGCTATAACTGAATATTAAGAATACAGAAGAAGATTGGTACAAGAGCTTCTATTTATGTAATGTTCAGTGACTGCGCTAGGCTCGAAAGAAATGTGTTTGTGACACGAAAAGAAGATGATGTAGATGAACAAGATGTTGATGAAAGAAAAGAGTGTTGAGAAAGAAAAAGAATGTTGAGTCATATCTGAGTCAAATCTGGGTCAGATCTAGATCAGATCTCGACTAGTTCTAATCAGTCTTGATACGCTTGTAACATTATTCTCTTCTTCGAAAATTCATGTTTGCATGAATGTAGTTCATTTGCTCGCTTCTGTTGATAGTTATTTCGATATTTAGCGCGGTTTGTTTGAATATAGCTTATGAAATTCTTTCAAAACTTTCTCTGAGTCATTGAATTTCCCTTTATCGACATAGTATCATTCGTCATCTCTATCTAGATCTTTTCATTTGACTTTGTACTGTATTCGACCTTGATAGCGTCTGAAGTTCAATATATTGTCTATCTTTCAGTATTCATCGTCTTCGATAGTGATTGATCTGAGTGATTCTGAATGCTGTTCTGATAGAGAGTCTTCTGAATACGATCGTAGTAGCTTCGAGCTGAACATCGAATGCAGATGCTTCATGCTGACTGATAGACGAAGGTTATAGAATGTACTCACTTTAGCAGTGATTTGATAGAGATCTAGCTGTTTGTCTTTCAAATCTTTACAGAGTCTCGTTGTCTTGACGTTTCTGAAAGATAGTCAAACTCAGTCATCTACTTTATATGTGACGTTTCGTCTATGTTTATTGACCTGAACTTCGATGATCAGCTTCGTCTTTTTCAATTGTTGACGGTCGAAGCTCAGTAGCTCTTTCATTCAAATGACAATATCATCTGCCTTTCTAGCTTTAAGTCGTTCATGAGTCGTTTCGTAGTCAGTCGTATCTGAATCGAAACTCATTCGAGAGTGAAATTCTTTATTGAAGTAGAAGAGAGTCATTGAAGTGATCGAGAAGATATTTAAATTGTCACTGAATTTCATCATAGATATTCATTTAGCTCAGTCGTTCTGCATGTAATTGCAGTAGATTCTAAGTTCGCGTTCGACGTCTTAATTGACTCGTTTCGATTGATCGTCGATCTCAGAATAGTAGACTGTGAATAGACTAGCTGTGATTCTCAGTCGTTTGCAAAGACTCTTTCACATAGTCGATATGAATTGAAAGTCTCTGTTCGAAACAATAGAACTGAGTAGATCATGCAGTCGATAGACGTTTCATAGCATGATTCAAACCGTTTCTTCGACTGAGATGATTGTGCAAATGACGTTATAGCCTTCTGACAGAGATAGTTCAGTGATGAAGTTCATAGCTATATCTTTTCAGCGTTTCTGTGAAATCGAGAGAGAATGATGAAGTTCATTGATGCTATTTCTAGAAGCTTTGCTTCGCTGACAAGCATGACAGTTTTGAATGTATCGTCGAATAGTAGCTCGATGATCTGATCAATAGTAGAAACGCTGAACTAGATCGATGATTTGTTTATTGTCGAGGTGAGAGATTGAAGATTGATTATGCACTTCTTGTAGTAATTTCGTGTGCATGTTCTCAGAGACTCACAGTAGATCTTTTCTAAATAGAACGTCGTCAATGATTTCGCAGTTCTTCAGTTTAGTGATATGAAATTTGAGCTTGTTGTCGTTCATAGCTTGCCTATATTCGCTGCATAGCTCATCTATTTGATTGATCATATGTACTCGTTGATAGAGATTTGCTTCGAGTTCAACAGGTAGAACATCGACTCTATCAGAGGTCAGAATAGTCTGAAAACGATCTTCAAGACGCTGAGCTGATTCAGAGACGTTTGCTAGAAACATTTTGATTAGAGCATTGACTTTAGTGTTTGTTTTGCCTGATCTAAAGATGATCTGAAAGTTGAACTTCAATAGAATGTTCAGATAGTTGACTTGTCATCGACTCAACTGCTTGTTTTTCATGAAGATCTTCAAAGTCTGATGATCGATGAACATCTGAATGAGTAGTTCAGTGCATTTTAGCTCGAATCGTCAGTGTTTGAAGCATCGAATAATGACTAGTAGTTTCTTGTCATAGATGTGATAATTGATTTTAGCGAGAATCATGCTCTTGCTGTAGAAAGTCATCGAATGAAGAACTTTCTCGTCATCGTACTGAGATAGTATTTCACCTTTTACATAGTTTGAAGCATCGATTTTCAGAATAGCTTGTCGTTTAGAGTCGAAATGACGAAGTACTGAGATTGAGCTGACTTGTTTCTTTAGATTGTCAAAGACTTGAACACAGATCTTGTTTCATACAAAAGATGTGTTCTTTCTAGTCAGCTGAGTGAACGATTTGACTAACTTTGAGAAGTTCTTAATGAAACGACGATAGAAGTTAACAAATCTCACGAAGCTCTGAATTTCTTTTAGGTTGGTCGAAGTGATTCAGCTGACTATGACTGTCACCTTGCTGAGATTCATACGAAGGCCTAGTTCTGATACGATAACTTCTAGAAAGATAGTCTCTTCTACATCAAATTTGCACTTTCGAAAATTCATCTGCAGTTCAGCTTCGCGTAGTCGTTTCAATACTAGTTTGACGTGATCTCTATGTTTCTTTCTTGTTTTGCTATAGATGAGAATGTCATCTAGATAGACTTGGCAAAAGTCGTTCAGAAAATCTCATAGAACATCATTCATATATTGCTGAAAGAAGGTCGGTTCGTTAGTCAGTTCAAATGATAGCATCTTGTATTTATATGCTTCTAAAGCAGTGATAAAAGTGATGTAATTCTCGCTATCAAAGTGCATTCAAAGTTTGTTGAACGCTGATATAATGTTCAATCTAGTCAGATGCTTGCAATTCACTATTTTATCAATGATCTCGTCTATCAGCGATAGAAAATATCTATTTCTTTTGAAAATGACATTTAGCTTTCGATAGTTCACGCAGAATCGAAGATCTTCATTTGCTTTGAGAATGAATAGAACGAGAAAGAAATAGAGAGTCTGACTAGAAGTGATGAATTTCTTCGACAGATTCTCGTTTAAGTACTTCTTTACTTTCAGAAGTTTGACAGAGAACATTCAATAGACTCGACAGCGAGAAGACGTTGAATCA